>Ga0214543_1000370_pt1 | contig 72955 bp, 41 predicted proteins | sample CNSS2metaG_FD_160094 | JGI IMG/M metagenome (GOLD analysis project Ga0214543, IMG submission 160094) | Root nodule microbial communities from cowpea collected in UCLA plant growth center, Los Angeles, California, USA - CNSS2 | ecosystem: Host-associated > Plants > Roots > Nodule | place: USA... | reverse complement strand
TAAATTCATTGTTTCCAAATGAACAAGAATAACCGGATTTGTCCAAATAAGAAACTAAAATTAAGTTCCGTCTAAATGACGGCACAACAAAAGTGTCTTTCAAATCCAAATAAAAACCAGTACATAACAATAATCTAAAATGCCCAATAGCCTCCACCTCTACCGATTTGCCATCTCCAACATATATCCATCTTTCAGAATCAATTGGCTTCCGGTAGTTTAGGCAACCCTTCATAGAAACACTGATATTAGTAGTTGCACCTGAGTCTAACCACCAAGTGTTACTAGGTACTGACGCTAAATTGACCTCAGAACAGACCAAAGTAATAAACATACCTTTCTTTGCACGCCAAGCATGATATTTGGCACATTTCTTCTTTACGTGTCCAATTTTATTGCAAAAGAAACATTTGCTTTCCTGAGATTGTTTCTTTTGTTCTGGACCCTTAGCAGCTTCCTTCTTGGGATCCTCTGATCTTTTTCTTTTGCCCTTAGCCTTTGAGGTGCTTGCAAAATGAGCACTTTCTGACTTGTCTCGTTTTTGTCTTTCCTCTTCTTGCACACAATATGAAATGAGCTCATTAAGAGACCATTTATCCTTTTGACAGTTATAAGATACTTTAAACTGATTAAACTGTGCAGGAAGAGAAATCAACACCAAATGAATGAGTAAGTCTTCTGAGATTTCAAGCTTTAGTGCCTTGAGTTTGAAGACAATATTAGACATGCTCATAATATATTCCCTGATATTTCCTTTGCCTTGATATTTAATGGAGATCAAGTTCTGAAGAAGAGTACTTGCCTCCGCCTTATCGCTTTTTGCAAAGCGCTTCTCAATTTCAGCAAGGAATTCTTTGGCTGTTGTAATGTTTTCAGAAATAGTGCCCCTAAACACCTCTGGGATGTCACGCCTAATGATCATTATGCTCATGCGGTTTGAGCGATCCCACTTCTCATGATCCCTCCTCTCTTCCGGAGTACTCTCTGTCGTAGGATTAGGGGATTCCTCAGTCCTTAACGCAAGATCCAGATCCATGCAGCCAAGAATAATTTCAATATTCTCCTTCCAGTCCTTAAAATTTGTTCCATTGAGGATCAGAACAGAATTCACATTGGCAGATACAGAAACAACTGAAGCTATATATATAAAACTAGAGGAATAACTTATTATGCTCACATAATAAAATAAATCATTATAAAAATATTCAAATAATGGTTTAACCCATCCCAAAACACCCAATGCACCATTAATATCAAGTCTTTGGACAGTGATATCAACTGCTAGAGGTATCTGGTTGTAATGATCAAACATTGATAATAAAGCACGTCCAATAACAAACCAATCTTTGGATTAATTTATCATCGACAAAGCAAATCCTTATAATTATCACATGTTTATCATCACATGTGTGTATGCATTCGGCCAAATATTAATCTTCCTTTGGGCCGATCAATACCCGCATGAACGTACATGAACACCAACATTTAACATTTTTCATGAACTATCTACTCAAGAGAGGTCACTTTGGTGACTTCTTGATTCAATTAATTCATTTAAAATATTAAACAAAACCAAAATTTGATTATATATTTATTCCAAAACCAAATATATTTATTTTATATATTAAACAACCAAAAAATATATAAAATAAATAAAATTATTTATATTCTAAAATATAAATCCTTATGTTCAAATGTCTTGAACCCAAAATTCAAAATTAATTAAAATAATTTACTTCAATTAGAGTTTTAAGAAACCCTAGGATTCTCAATTTGGGGTTTTTCTCCCAAAAACAAAATTGGGATTACGGGTTTCAGAATTAAGAATTTAGGGTTCTGAATAAAAATTAATTAAATTAACCAAAGACAAACATGAATCAAGTATGGGTGGCTCTCATACCACATGTAAGCATAAACGCAAAATATGATCCTATTATTGATTCTAACAATCAATCATAAACAATATCTCATACTGATAATCATGTTGTAAAAGTAAACGGAAGCGTACCTGAATTGGCCATAACGATAATATTAGAAAGCACTAATGATACAGTGATCTTCATCCTGTAGGGCACCTTTATTTTCCTTTGGTTTTCTCTCTTGATGGGGATAGAGAGAAAAGGGAACAGGAAGAGTACGTTATGACTCTGTGTGTGCTCTCAGAAGGGGACCACGACCATTTATAAACTGAATTACTTAAGTTTTAGTATTTCTAATTTGGCCCCTCGTCAAATTAGAAATTACTAACTAGTCTCTACACAATATTTATTTTCATGACATATGTCTTTAGCCAATCTTTAATTTAGTCAGATCACTTTATTATTTGGCTTTATAAATAACAGTCCTAACACATTTAATTATGTATCATATATATGCATGACCCAAAATTACTAACACAATCTTGACTTTTGTTTCGAATTGCACCTGTCTCGATCTTCGACCCGAATCAACTTGACAAAAACATAAATGACATGAATCAACAAACTATAAAAGTTAACATTTCAATAGTAAATATTGTAAGTATTATGAAGGTGATCACACAAAAGTAGTGTCAATACTTCCTTAACAACATTCATAAAGAGTTTCTAGAGTTAAAGACTTGGAATTATAAATGTCTACAGTGTTTGAAATACAGGTTGAATCACCATCATGAGATACTGGTTTGTTCACAAGATTGTAATACAACATCACTTCAAATCCATTTAATAGAAACAAATTTAAAGACAAAAGCATTTGGAAAATGTACATATCAGTTATTTCAATTGGTTGATCTTCTAAAAGCCATGTGTGTGCCAACTTTCTAGGAAACCTTTCAAGCAACACAAAATTGCATTATAGATCATTTATCAAAAGAGGTTCTATTTCCAAGTATTAGAAATTTGTAGTAAGAGATATAAAATTGATTTAGTAATAAAGGTTGAAAGGGAGGATAAGAGAAGCTCTGAGTTCAATTTTTCATACTAACATTTGGGACACATATAGGCAAACCTACATTTCATATATTACAATGTAAAACCGTAACTACGTGAACAATCAAATTCTTATAGAATAGTATTTAATTAAGTAAACTATTGTTGTAGTCACATTTATGACCGTTTTATCATATATCAATTGTATGCTTTGTAAAACTTCATACATACTAGCACATAATTATTGTTTTAAGCCTTCAATGATGCCTCATCATTGACAAAGGATGACATGTTGGAGATAAGGAAAGAGTGTTCATCTTATTTGCTCAAACAATTGCAAAAAGCTTAGGTTTTTAGAAGTTTTTTCCCTTCACTTTATATGTGTTTTTAATAATTAGTTATATGTACTTTGACTTTGGTAATTGTACTATTAATTTCGTAAGTTAAAAGATAAAATTTGTTCTGGACCTTTTCTGGATTTTAGGTGTTGGTTTTATGCTAAAACAAAACAAATATTAAAAAAAACTACAAATTTACGTCTGACTATTCATTAACATACGTAAATTTACGTCTGACTGTGCATCAACAGACGTAAATTTACATAACAATAACAGACGTAAATTTACGTCTGATACACAGTATTAAACGTAAATTTTTATGCATGATTTTTTTACAAATTTTACGTTTAGTTACGGTCCACTGCACGTAACTTTCCATTTGTTTTCTTAGGTCAAATGTAAATTTACGTCCGATTTTTAGTCAGACGTAAATTTACGACTACCGTTACTACGTCTGATCTGAACCAAACGAGAAAAGCAAAAAGCGCCGAACATAAAAGACCTTTTTTGTATTAACGAGTATTAGTCATTTTGCTAGTTTTCAATAACTTATGTTACCACATTCACACTATATAGCCTTTAATTTATACTTCAAAATGCACTCACATTAAAGATTAAGTTTTGCTTCACTATATTTAGCTTTCAAAAGCTTTGCTATTAAAGATAGTAGAGGAAGAAGGGACAAGAACTCTTGCTCCAACCTACCAAATTTGTTTCGCAATGTCATTTTAGTAGGTTATCACACAATGCAAACAGGAACATCTCCAAATGCAAATGGTTATTTCTTTGTTCAAGTTAGTCGAATTTTGTGACTCCTTATATTCTATGGCTCTCAAATCAATATCAAAACACTTACTTCCTATTTGAACGAAACATTTCAATAATTATAAAAAGTTAAAATGTATTGCATTTGAATATTTTGGAATTGAATTTTCATATTTTTTAAATAATTTATTTGGATTGACTAATTAAAATATTTTACATTTCCAAACGAGGATAAAATAACCATTTTAAAAAGGATTTGGGAGGTGCAGGAGAAACAACTGTCGTGCAGGAAGTACGAGCCCATGCCCTATTTTATTCGTGTTGATCCCTTGTGCATGTTGGGCTAATAACCCAGATCCAATTTGAATGTTTACACTTTCTTATCGTATCAGCAACATCTAAGAATATTTCACAATATTTAATATCATATTTATTAAATAATTATTAAACTCTTTCATTTTTCATTTGAAATATTTATTTATTTATTATTTTTAATTGTTATACTTTTTTCAAGATCTTACATGACCGTATTTTTATATTAAAAATAAATTCAATATTTTTACTCTTTAAACTTGATTTATTATATTTTATCATTTTTTAACTATATAATAATTATTATAAGATTGTATAAATATAAAATAGTCATAAAATGTGAATATAATAAATGTAAAATTGGTAAAGTAAAAAAATTTTCTGCTCAGAAAAGTCTTACAAAAATGTTATATATATATATATATATATATATATATATATATATTTATTTATTGATTTAATTTATTGATTTATTGATATTCTTATATCAAGGAATGCATTGGAAGGGTTTTGATTTGATTAGGGTTTTAGCTTTTCCGCACTCGTTCTTCACTCTTTCTTCGAAATCACCGATGTGGGCTGTCCGTCGTGCTTCCGTCCCTCTCAGGTAATCCTCTACTTCTCAAACCCATTTTCCCTATTCTCCCCTCTTTTTACAGTTAATTACATCTGTAAATGATTTTTCCTGTGGCATAGTCATTTCATATTTCAGTATGGAAGAGTTGGAATTAATTTTTTATTGTGCATTATTTGCATAGGACCCGAGGGTACAATGTGAGAACTTCTTTTATCAAATTAGCGCGAACTAATTGTGTGGAAGAAGAGAGTGGTATCACCGAGTCTCATGCAATAACACAAGGTGGATTGTTGTTGTGGAATCAACGTTTTCATTCAGAACAAAGTGCATCACTGGATTTTACTGTGTGGAGACGCGGAATTTCTTCTAGTAGCACCAAAGAGGATGATGATTTGGAGGATGGGTTTTCCGAGCTGGATACACCTGCTGAGGCAGAAAATGAAAATGACAATCTTTTAGATTCTGATGCCGAAAGTGAAATTGACAACCTTTTAGATTCTGATGCCGACGATGGTGATAAGGAGAATGTCGAGGAGCCTCACAACGAGGTCGATGAGGTGGTCAAAGAGGAAGGAAAACCGCGTCGTGGAAGGGTTGAATCTGAACTATTTAATGAGATCATGAATTCGCCGCCGGGTATGTCTATTGATTTGGTTATGGATAACTGGTTAGCTGAAGGGAATGAACTAACCAGAGATGAAGTGTCTCATGCGATGCTTTTTCTCCGAAGGCGAAAAATGTTTGGGAGAGCTTTGCAGGTATTTGACCTAAGTTTGAATTGTTTGGACATTATTTCATTTTAATGTTTGAAATTTGAAATTAAATAACTAACTGAAATTGTGATTGATGCTTACCTATATTTGAGATAATATGTTTAATTCTTGTTATTGGTTCCTTTTTTCACCTTCAATCCTAATAAAAATTTCCAATTTTTTGTTTTCACAGATTTGTTCGGAGAACAAAAAAAGTTAAATTTCTTTTGTTGTTTTCATTTCAAAACTTTGAAACCACAAAAAACAAAAAGGTGGGCTTGACGTAGCTACAATTAAAAATAGAAGATGAAAATAAATTACATTATTCAAACCAAGGGGTCCAAATGTTTTCTTATCATTGATTCTTTTGGTATTATCATTACTTGGAACTCTTAATCTGAGTGTCGAAAGGATTGATGAAATTACAGTTCACAGGAGATGGTACCTGGTACCATGTTGAGAAGATAGAAACCGAGAAAAAATGTAATAAATTATGTGTGTTGGGTACATACATGAGTCTTCTTATTTATAACGAAGAATAGATACAATGGTAATGAACAAAATCAATTTTCAATAATGAGAAATATTTGGTTAGATATTTCCCTATCAAATCATATTGTATGTTCCTATTTAACGGAATCAAATCATATTTCCAACATTCGCTCCAACCTGGGCCATATTATCATATGTGACTAGTTTGTTACAAATGCCATCAACACAAGACCTCTTGAGAGACTTAGTAAACATGCAAACTTGTTGGATCCCAAAGCTGACAAAGTAAATAATGGAAGGTAGTAGATATCTTGTGTATGTCTTTTCTCTATGTCAAAGTGACTATTTCTTAATCATAATTTTAACACTCCCCTCAAGTTGGAGCAATGGGTCCACAGGGAAAGCTCAAATTTAGGTTAACTTTTTGTTAGGCTTTGATACTTTGTGAGTGATTAATGACGAAGCAGGCCAGGGGGATGGTATCACTCTGGTACCATGTTGAGAATAGAGAAACTAAGAAATATAATAAATCCCTTTTTGTTGGGTACACACGCGTATGCTTATTTATAATGAAGAGTAACAATTATAATTAACAAAATCAATATCTAATAATGGGAAATATTTGGTAAGATATTTCATATCAAATCATAACTTATCTCCCTATTTATGTAATCATATCCATAACATAATCAACTCATAGGTCTATCGTTGAGTGAAAATATTGTTGTTATTCAATGCTTGTTTGATTCATTGTTTGTGTAGTGACTTTCATGTATTCTTTATATAATAGAAAAGAGAAAAAGTTTTTTTTTATTGGCATAGAAAATAGAAAAAGATGATATATTTGACTACAGCAGCTATGAATAGTTGTAACATTGCGTTGATATAAAGCACAAATCCTTAAACTTCTGTTTATACTAATAATCAAGGTACATTTTCATCTAGTATGTGGCATGAGCTTGGCCCGATTAATGTTTTCTATTTAGTTGAGTTATAATTAGAGTATGAAAAATGGTTGGTGCTCCAAGCTTTATGATATGAACGTATCTTTCCAATGCATAATACAACAAAATAGGGAAGATAGTGTAATTCAAAGTCTCCATTTTTTAGTATCCTTTCCTGATGCATAAGTTTGTGGTATGTGAACCTTTGCTACCATTTTGATGCATTTGGTTGGAGCAAAACTCTTTCTATGTCATAAAGCCCGTTGTATTTTTAATTGGTTTTCACATTAACAAATATTTTAAGAGACGGGAAAACTTTGTTACATAATTCTTTGTTGATTTTGTTTGTGTCCTTAGTTATCTATTGTGTTTGTAATGTGTTTCTCTATCTCAAGAAATATCTTGTTTCATGTTGAAAAACAAATACTAATAGGTCAAGCTCAATTTTTATGTCTTCTAAATACAATATGAATTGTAATGTTCTAAGGCAAACAATATTTGTTCCAATACATCCAAAAGTTTCCCATTGCTTAGAAGTCAAAACTAAGTGTAGCATATATGTACCGTCCTTCCTTAATCCAGTAAGCTTTTCTTTAAGGACAAATCTGCGATGGAAACATCAAACTCCAAAGACGGCAATACTTCGATTATGGTAATTGACTTTAATGGTCCTGGTTGGAACATTAACACATACTATGGGAAAAAAGAGGAGAGTTTGAGGCCACTCTTAGACAATGCTCTCGGCTGAGGGAGCTCAGTACACCTAAAATTCCAACAACAAATAAGAATCTAGGTTAAGGGCATCTTATGTACATTTTTGTCTCAGCGAACAAAGATGTCTTTTAAGCACAAAACAATGACAAAAGCAACGAACTTCAATGTAGACAATATCTTAGATGTAGTGATTTAATTTTTTAGTGGTTGAGGTTGGAATGAATGGCACTAAATTGGTTACTTTTAATTATTTTGGTTTATTTATGCTTATTGGTGAAAGTTTTTCAGGGTTTATAATATTCCTGGGATCAGATTTAGTATCCAGTTCCTTCAACTATGAATTATTTGTGCATGGTTAAAGTTTTGGTAAATAATTGCTTGAAAACATTTTTTATTTGTTCCTCTCAGGTTATTTGTACTTATTAAGGTTGATGTTGAATACAATTAGCTTTTTAGCTCATCTTTTGGATTTAGAGCTTTCTTGCCCACTGGCTTGTCACCTAGTGCTTTTTAGACTTGATTTTGTATCTGTCTCCCATATGAAGAATCTTGTTGGTGCTCTTTTTCTTTCACGAACTGTCCCTTTTTATTTTTCTCCACAAAATTAGCCATGGAATTAGAATACTCTTCCTGTTGATGCAGATGAAACATGAACCATTCCTGGTTTTACGGGAACTGTTTGCTTTTTTTATTTTTATTATTCTTACTATTATTATTTGTGTTCTTTCTTAGAATTCAGGCCAGCGAGCGAGTAGGAAGATTCGTGTCTTGTATATTGATTGGTAATGCAAATTTTAAATGTTTTTTATGATTGGATATGTAGCTCTCAGAGTGGCTCGAGTCAAAAAAACAGGTTGAGTTTCTCGAAAGAGATTATGCCAGTCGCCTTGATTTAATTGCCAAAACACGTGGTTTAATTAAGGCTGAGGCTTACATCGAGACTATTCCAGAATCTTGTAACAGAGAGATAATGTATCGGACTTTATTGTTCAACTGTGTTGGTCAGAACAATGTGAAGAAAGCAGAGGAAGTTTTCAGTAAACTGAAGCATTTGGACTTGCCTGTTACAGTATTTGCATGCAATCAGATGTTACTATTGTATAAGAGGAACAACCAGAAGAAAATAGCTGATGTGTTATTATTGATGGAAAATGAGAATATCAAACCTTCTTCTCTTACTTACTCAATCTTAATAGACACAAAAGGTCAGTCCAAAGATATTGATGGAATGGATCTAATTGTTGATAGAATGAAAACAGAAGGCATTGAACTAGACATTAAAACACAAGCTGTTTTGGCTAGGCATTACATCTCAGCTGGGCTTCAAGATAAAGCGGTGGCTTTATTGAAGGAGATGGAAGGTGGAAACTTAAAACAGGATCGGTGGCTATGCCAAATTTTACTTCCCCTCTATGCAAACCTTGGAAAGGTGGATGAAGTGGAAAGAATTTGGAAGGTATGTGAGACAAACCCTCGGTATGATGAGTGTCTAGTGGCAATTGAAGCCTGGGGAAAGTTGAATAAGGTTGACGAAGCAGAGAATGTTTTTGAGACAATGGTAAAGAGATGGAAGCTTTCTTCCAAGACCAGTTCTGTACTGTTGAAGGTTTATGCAAATCATAAGATGATTACGAAGGGTAAGGATCTTATTAAGCGAATGGGAGAAAGTGGGTGCCGAGTGGGCCCACTAACCTGGAATGCAATAGTGAAACTCTATGTCCAAACCGGGGAAGTGGAGAAGGCCGACTCTGTTCTTCATAGGGCCGCCCAGCAGAGCCAGATGAAGCCAATGTTTTCCACCTACTTAACTATTTTGCAGCAATATGCTAAGAGGGGTGATATTCATAATTCAGAAAAGATATTTTATAGAATGAAAGAGTATCAATCTAAAACAAAAATGTACCAAGTTTTATTGACTGCCTATGTAAATGCAAAGGTTCCAGCCTATGGGATTAGAGATAGGTTAAGAGCTGATAACATAAGTCCCAATAAAACTTTGGCAAGTCTGTTGGTTCAAGTTGATGGATTTAGGAAGAATCCACTCTCCGATTTGCTTGACTGAGGAAGCCAGCAGGTACCTATATAAGTGTTGTTTCTGCTCATACGGTGCAACTGTTATTAGTCAACAAAGATCAGGTTAATTATCTTTGATTTGAAATTTTTGTGAAAAGCTTTTCTTTTGCAGAGTTCTTATGCTATTGCGTAATGGGGTATTTTGTCTTGCATCTTCAAATTTGGTTTGAAACTAAGCTTTTGACAGGTGCTTATAGAAGTTGTGCTGGGAGTAGAAGAATTGTCCCAGCCCAACTATTTTTTACTAAAGATCCTCTTCTTGAATTCTAACCAATTTCATGATGTAAATCGCACATTAGTAAACAGGGTTTGTTAGATGCAATTTTTAAATATCTTCCTCCCAATTTTTCTATAGCTTCCTTGGCATCACAAGTAATTAACTACATCAAGTGATGTCGAGTTCCTTTAATTTGGGTCTAGAGTTAAATATAGGAGTCTAATTGAAATAAGTAATTTTTAAAATAATAATAAATAAATAAGAATGGTTTTTATCATAATGATAAGTGAAAAGTAGATATGCGAGGATTTATTAACAAACATATAAACTTTAAATCTTTAATGTAAGTTATACATGATGCAGTTGCAAATCAACTCTTGGGTTCTTTATCTGTAAGAATGCTTGTCTCTAATCTATAAAACTGAGTAGATTATGAAACCTATTTAAGAAACTACTTAGAATTATTTTATTATGGTAAAATGATTATGAAGCTATCTAAAATCATGAGACTATACAAATTTGTGCGTTATGAGAGCGATAACATTATGGATATGATAATTATTAATGAAGGACAAAAGGAATAATAACATGAAAACATAAGGATAGAGAATAAAATGCATTTTTAAGATCAATAATTACAATGAGTCACTATATTTGGAAGAAACTGTAAATTTCACTGCAGTTTGGCTACAAATTTTGTGTATACTGACAAATAAATAACTATCATAGTTCTAAATATTTCTATTATTATAGATCTAAATATATTTTAAAAAATTCTATTATAAACTTTAAACCTAAAGACACTTCTTCATTACTGAAACAATGAAGTGTTGATAGTGAATGATTCTGAGAGTTTTTGGAGAGTCCCTCCTTTCATTAATTGAAGCCATTTAGTGTCATTTTAAGGATTGACTTCGACATGTGAAAGTATATTGTATTCTCTATTTTAATACCAAACCATTGAACAATAAACCTTTCTAGTCAAAGACATCTATATTAAAAAAAATAATTAAGGTATTAATTTATTTGTAACAGTATAACGGTCATGCAATAAAGACAGGGTGAAAAAAAAAATAGCACTTCTCTCTTCTACCTTCCATCGTCAATAATTAAGGAAAAAACATAATTTATCTAAGACATAATATATCTTTTGGTCTTTTAGTATTTATAATAATTATTCAATATTTTTCTTAATTTGTTTTACTCATGGTCCCAATATTTATTAGAATAAGTCTTTAGATCAGTGTTAATGTTGTTAGATAATGATAACTTGAGTGAGTGATTAATTTATATTTATGTAAAAAAAAAATAGTATTCATATTATGTTAAGTCATGATGTTAACTACATTGATCTTACATTGATTCCATTTAATAAATAATGAGATCACATGGAATAAAAAATTTGAAAAATTAATATAAATAATGAAACCAAAATCGTATTAAACCTTTATTTAAAATGCAATCTTTCAAAATATAAACTAAACATTGAGAAACTCTTTCTTAACCTCAAATTTTCCTTTCACCAAATCTTCACTGTTGAATAATTCTCTAACATATGGTCTCCGTCCTTTGTGAAAGATTTGTTTGGGTGCAATGTTGAAATATTGAATCTTCCTCGTAACGAGACCAGATTCAGTTTGAGCGATCAAAAGAAGTAACCAACAAAACGTCCCATGAAAACATGATCACGTGCCTTTGAGAATTAGATGCGGTACTAGGAACATTCTCCAACTTTGAGGGAAGATTCATAATTAGGAATAGTCCACAACGTTGGAAGTGGATTGATTCATAATCAGAATAGTTCCACAATCAAGGTAAGATTCAACTTCATGTCTTAAAACCTTATTTCCTGCTATTATAATTTCTCCTTTTTTCCTTCCATTATTGAGTTGCATAAATACACTCAATATTATTGGTGGAGCCTAATATTATCCAGAAAGGTAAAAAAAGAAGATAAGCTAAATTATTATATGAATATGATTTGTACTCTCTAAAAATTGTTGACTTTTAATTTAGAAATAAAAGCTTAAATATAATTTTCAAATCTCTATTTTATTCAATCTATAACATTGTTCTTTTATATTTTAAAATAGATATTTAATATCATTATTCTAGAAATTATATAATTTTTATCCAATCCTTAAAATTGTCTACTTTATTTTTTGTATTTTAGTTAGTTAAGTCATTTTTTCCTTAATATTTCTATAAAACAACTATGGATCAAAATGCCACTTAAATATCTCCAATCTTATTAATCCAACCTTTTCATGATTTTGACGGTTAAAAACATAAATGAAGATATCAAATATGCACGAAAAGAGTTTGGGATAAGAACTAACTTGAAAAATTATTTGTAATTGAGAAAATACAACCAAACTGTAAAAACAAACTACTCTCATATATTACAAAATGTGATGTTCCCAGAAAAGTTAAGGCCACACCTACTTTTATAATGAACTGAAATCATTTATGGGTAATAATTTAACAACCGATCAAAATACAAAAAAATACAAATCCAGAACCAAAACTAAATGGAAATGAAGGAAATGAATCGGGATTTTTCCAATGGGAAGCCAAACAATTCTGGCTGCTGAAGTATGGTGTCCTGTTATGCAATTAAGTAATGTCAAACTCTGTTTCATACTAAAGACCGACAAAACAAGCCAAAATACTTTACCACCCTCTTTCAAATGCGTCAAAGAAACAACCTCTGTACAAAACTTCAAAGGTATCTCAAGAACTCATATTTTAAGGTTTACTTTCAACTAACCATTGTATTAAACTTTCAGTTTCAAATTTTCTGTCATGGCAATTCTCAAGATTACCAAAAAGCACCATAAGCATTTCAACAACCCTTTCCCTTCTTCAGTTTCAACCACCATCCCTTACGTTCAAGGTTCTCTCTTCTTCAATTCGAAAAGAGTTCCTTCGGATCAGACCTTCTCAATTGGCAGTAATTTTCAGCTTTCTTGGACCTCCGACAATGGAGGGCACCTCTCAATCTCGCACCTTTCTCAACAAACCAGGCCAATTTGGTCTACTATCCCTGGACAGGCTTTTGTCTCGGCTGCACTGGTTGACACAGAATTCGAAGAAAGTAGAGGATCCTTTCTTGTCAAGGACAAAGATGTTCATATGGTTTGCAATCACCAAACCATTGAGGATATTAGGATCATTGAGGATATTGGGGTGATCAATGGTCAATTTGATCATCATTTGGAATGTGTAGTGCCAGATTCTCCTTCTGTGCATCGAAGGTTGGAAAAGAAAACTGATGCTCAAGAGATTCAGCTTCCTACTTTGATGATCACAGGAAGGCTTTTCAATATGACTAAGAAGAGTAAAAGGTTTCAAAAGCATGGCATTCAAGCAACTATGCAGTTTGAGGCAAAAGGAGCTTCTGTGCATGCAAGGTATTGGGTTTTGTTCAATCAGAAAACCAACCATGAGGTTGGGTTTCAAGTGAAGATTGAGAAACCTAACTTCACCTCCCGCAACCAAGTCTCTAAAACAGTTTCAGGAGGGTACCAGGGCTTCAAGAGGGGGCGGAATAATAGGAAAAAGAGACTGGGTTGGTTTTGGTACCTTTCTAGGCCAAGAGGGTTTGTGCTAGTCTCTTCAGTGGAGGAAGAGATAGGAAACTTGGATATCCTAAAACCAGAAGAGTTCAATAGAGTGTGGTTGACATATGCCACTGATGAGAATGAGAGGTTTTATGGCTTTGGGGAGCAATTTTCTCACATGAACTTCAAAGGCAAAAGGGTGCCCATATTTGTTCAAGAACAAGGTATTGGCAGAGGAGATCAACCCATAACCCTAGCTGCTAACTTGATTAGTTACAGGTAGTGTAATCTACAGCTTTATAAGCCTAATTCAAAACAGTATGTCAAATACACACACACACACACTTATATATGATGAAAACACATTGAATGATGACATTTTGTTATTATTGGCAGGGCAGGAGGTGATTGGAGTACAACTTATGCTCCTTCTCCATTCTACATAACGTCAAGAATGAGGTCTGTCTGCCTTGAAGGATATGATTATACTGTTTTCGATCTTACTAAACTTGACAGGGTACAGATACAGGTATGGTTACAAAAATTGAGATATATGGTTAAAGTATTCATGTTAACCGGACCGATCGATACAAAAAAATACTGTTCAAAATTAGAGTAATTAGTGCAAATAAATTTTGAAATTGTGCAGTGAATATTGGAAAATGTTGAGCACTGCATTAGGATGAATGGATCTTTCTGAATATAAAGTAGAATTAGCGCAGTATTCTGTTAAATATTTGTATCACATGATGAATATGGTAAAATATCTAAAAGAATTGGTGTAGGATGACTGATGAATTTAATAATACAGCCAAGAAAGTAAACTATGATTGATAACTGTGCATCAAGAAATAAAGAATGCATTATGTGTCGGACTTCAACATTTTAGAACATTCTGAATTATTATAATGTCACGAAATCATGTGTGTGGATATGTAATTAAAGTTTACATTTTCCCATATTTTGTACCGTGGATCTTGCAGATACATGGAAACTCAGTTGAAGGGCGCATATTGCATGGAAACTCACCTTGTGAACTGATTGAACGTTTCACAGAAAGCATTGGAAGGCTACCTGAGCTTCCACAATGGATTATATCTGGTGCTATAGTTGGAATGCAAGGTGGCACTGATGCTGTACGTCATATCTGGGATGAACTAAGGACCTATGATGTTCCTATCTCGGCATTTTGGTTGCAGGTAATCCCTTAACCCTACATTTAAAATCAAAAGTACTTCAAAGCATATATATTCTTTGGATCTCTGTAGTTTCAACAAACATGTAATTCACAGTTCAGTTTGCTTCTATAGACGATATATTTTTCTTGATTTAAACCGAGCATATACAATAATTTAAGTGGTGTATTTTGTTTGACTGATGTTGCATACATAGATTTCTAACCCAAACGTAGTTCCCACAACTTGTGATGAACAACTTGGCTTGTGCACACACTCAATAATTTGAAACCATTACCATTCCTTGATATTTTTAATTTATGTTGATTACTTGTGGCACTGTGCAGGATTGGGTGGGCCAGAGAAAAACATTGATTGGTTCACAGCTCTGGTGGAATTGGGAAGTGGATTCACAAAGGTATTGGGGATGGAAGGAACTTATTGAAGATCTTAGGTCTCAGGATATAAAGGTTATGACATATTGCAATCCCTGTCTAGCTCCGGTAATGCTTCCTCTGAATCACTTCAAGTATAAATATTGTAGTCCTGAACTTGTTTCTTCAATAAACTGCATTTTATCGTTAGTGGAAGTAATTCACGTTTGGTCTCTTGCTTTGCTATCATAATTTCATTTTGCTAAGTGGAATTGTAAGATAAGACATGTGGCTAGTTTAGAAAAATTGAGATAATGTCACTAGTCTAAACCTTATTTTTCTTTGTCTAATCCTATAGGTTGATGAGAAACAAAACAAAAGGAGAAACCTCTTTGAGGAGGCAAAACAGTTGGACATATTGGTAAAAGACAGCAATGGAAATCCATATATGGTTCCAAACACGGCTTTTGATGTAGGAATGCTAGATCTAACGCACCCTAAAACTGCAACTTGGTTCAAGCAGATTCTTGGAGACATGGTGGATGATGGAGTTAGAGGATGGATGGCTGATTTTGGTGAGGGCCTTCCTGTTGATGCTGTTCTATATTCAGGTTTGCATTCACGTATCTTTGTTTCTCCCAACACTTTTGCTCAGTGTAAAAACTTGAGGAGGACTTTCTTATGGCAGTAGATTGTAAAACACAGAAAAAGTGGATTATAGTAAGAAACTAACTAGTCTGTGCAATTGGCTATATGCATATCTCTTATCTTCTGCCAAAACATTCTTCCATGATAATTTCCTGAACATTTTCTTATCATTCAACCTCCTAACCAAAAAATCGAGAGAACAAAACTAGACTGAGCATGTGATTATTACTAAGAAGATGCACCCTCGGTTTCAGGTGAAGATCCTATTTCAGCTCATAACAGATACCCGGAACTATGGGCCAAAATTAACAGAGAGATTGTGGAAGAATGGAAAAGTAACTCCTTGGAGAAGGTAAAGAAAGAACAAGAAGAAGGTTTGGTTTTCTTCATGAGAGCTGGTTTTAGAGATAGCCCCAAGTGGGGGATGCTATTTTGGGAAGGAGACCAAATGGTCAGTTGGCAAAGAAATGATGGAATAAAAAGTTCTGTTGTTGGCCTTCTGAGCAGTGGAATTTCTGGCTATGCCTTTAATCACAGTGACATTGGTGGATATTGTACAGTAAACTTACCTATAGTCAAATATAATAGAAGTGAAGAATTGCTTTTGCGGTGGATGGAGCTAAATTCCTTCACCATAGTCTTCCGTACCCATGAAGTAAGTAAAATACCTACAATAGTCATACACCTTTCATCATGATTATATTTTCTTCTTCTACTAACCCTATAATCATTGTAGAAGTACTCAGCAAGGATACATTTATTACAACAAGAGTTTGGCTAATCAATGCAAGTTTTTATTCTTTGACATTATAGTGATTCAAGAAATACTAAAATCTGAATTAATAAGGATATAATCATATAGATATAAGGGTAACCTTTTATTCAATAAGTTTGGTCATATAAAGTTTGCATTGCAATGAGTGAGTGATGTTTGAACTGTATGCAGGGAAACAAACCATCCTGCAACAGCCAGTTTTACTCAAACCAGCAGACAATGTCACACTTTGCACGTTTTGCAAAAGTATACAAAGCATGGACATTTTATCGAATTCAGCTGGTGAAGGTGATCACAAGATCTATCTATACAGAGTAATTAACTATATATAAAGAATTAGGCATTGAAAACGCTCCTTTCTATTCTTTTTTCTAAGCAGGAAGCTGCCCAGAAAGGATTGCCTGTATGCCGCCATCTGTTTGTTCATTATCCAACTGATGAACGCGTGCACCATTTGAGTTATCAGCAGTTCTTGGTTGGTTCTGAGTTCCTAGTGGTTCCTGTCCTTGACAAAGGAAAGAAAAAAGTTAAAGCTTATTTTCCATTGGGGGAGAGTAGTAGTTGGGTTCATATATGGACAGGAAAAGTGTTTTCCAAACAAGGAACTGAAGAATGGGTAGAAGCTCCAATAGGATATCCTGCTGTGTTTGTTAAGGTTGGCTCTCATATTGGAGAAACGTTTTTGAATAACCTAAGAAGTTTAGGCATTCTTTAATAAAGCATTCATCAAAGTTGGATGAATCTTAGGTGTGTAACATAGCATGTAAGTTACTTATCAATTCATGCTGCTGAATTAATTCAGTTGTATTTGTATCATTTGAATCCAAGCTAGTGTAAAGAAATAGTTGAAAGGATCTTAATCACTTGTATTACACTCATTAAGGTTCATAATATAGAACATTAGCTCATTAGTTTGTTAGTACAACTTCCACATTCAACAAAAACCTGAGCATTCTATATCATTCAAAACCTGAGCATTCTATATCATTCAAAACCTGTTATAATAGCTGATAAAAAAATAGAATAATAGCTGATAAACAAGTTTGTCTTCTCAATCTCTGTCAACTTTAACAGTTGATAAGTGGTGAACATTTCAAAGTGAAATACTAAAGTCCCATCTTTTGTAGCAATGAGTGTTAGGTTCTTGATGACATTACCTCCACATCCTGATGACATTGAATTTCATATCAGAACTTGAATCGTCCTCAAGTTACAAAAAATTTAAATACTATTTTCCGTAGACAACAACATCCACCGCTGCAATGATCAAGAGTGATTGAATATACCCAGCAACTTAAAAAAGTTGAGACAACATCATGACAACAGTGCACAAAACTTCTACTTAGTTAGTCACAACAAACTAATCAAAATGGTATTCATCATCCACTGAAAAAAGGAGGCAACCCCATTTTTCATAAATATACTTTGCATCGAATGCATAATAAACCTTCAATTTTCACAAATGGTAGTACGCGCGCGTACTCAGGTGAACTTGCAAATGAGTTTCCTCTCAGTTCCACGAGAAACGCAAGAACATTTGTATGTTCTATCACCGTGCATGAGTTAAGGTTGTTGTTATGGAATAGTAGTGGCATATTCTCTTCAACTCTTTTCGGTCGCATGTCAGAAATATATTTGCTTGGTTTGATGCCATTTTATGGCATATTCCTTTTAGATTCGTACTGAAATGCAGTTCGTGAAAAACAAATGAAATCTATCTTTTGAAATCGGATTGCTGGTACAATTATACAAACTTCTATACATTGTTGAGGAAAATTGGCAGACTCGTACAACTATTAATGATATAGAAAACATTTGATCTAAGAATGTTTTTTAAAAACAATACGAAGTTATAATATATTAAAACATCTAAATAATTGCGATATAAGATCAAATTATTTACTTCTGTAATAGTACCTTAAAAATACATCTACAGGGATTAAACTAATAAAATCTTGGTTAAATCATTCATTTGGTCCCAATTTTCGTATGTAAATTTGAATTTGGTCCCTCAATTCTTAAAAGTGTTAACTAGGTCCCTAATTTTGATAATTTGTTTCAATGAAGCCCTTTCCGTTAGAATGGCAGAAACGACGTTAAGCACAGTGACATGGAGATATTAGACGAAACTGAACAGTGAAGTGGCACATTAAATGTGCTACACATGGAATTTTAAATGTTGTAATAAATAATTAAATTCGAAAAAATGAAAAATAGTGTGCATTTAATATGTAAGAAAATAGAATGAGCATCTCTGTTAGACTTCAAATTGGGGTTTATTCTAGGGTTTGCTTTCGTGACCGAAATTGGAGGAATGAGGGGTTTGCAGAAGAATCGCGAGGGTGTGGGATCACATTGCTGGAAAGTTGGCGTTCGAACAATTGGAATCAGAGTGTTCTTAGTGGAATTGCGATCTCAATTTAATTTCTTAAGTCTGCTTCTGAAATTAATCAGCTAAGCTCTCAAATGCTTCTGGAATTGTTGCAAGGCCATCCCTTAAAAAGTCTGCTGCTACCCAAAAGAAACCCCTTGAAGCACTTGGTTCCTCACCTCCTCCTTCTAGGTCAGCCATGCCTTTCTCTACTGGTTAATTTCTTAACCTAACTAATTTCAATATATAAATGCACAATAATCTTTTGTTTCAAAAGTTTTGTTTGCATTGAAATTGAATTGAGCAAATTTGAATTTAATGCAGTGACCTAAAGGTTGTAGTGGAATGAGAGTCCCCAAACACACTGTCATCACGGAGAAAAAGTAAATCACTTAAAATATGTAGGTTTTGTTTCAAAGTCTCATATTTTTTCAACCCCTTCAAACTTATTATCTCAAAACATTGTTCCTTTCTTCCTTTCAAGAAGAGAGTGTTCAATTGACTTCATACATTTCTCCATTTCTTCTGCCACCACAGACCTCATTGCAGCAGTGCATATTTCCACCACAACCTTCAACATTCTTTAAATATAAATGACATGATGACACGTTTTAGTCTAACATTTCCATGTCATTGTGCTCTTAATGCCGTTTCTGCCATTTTAACGGAAGAGACTTCATTGAAACAAATTATCAAAATTAGGGACCTAATTAACACTTAAAAATTGAAAAACCAAATTCAAATTTACATACAAAAATTGGGACCAAATGAATAATTTAACCTAAAATCTTTTACCAATTCCTTTTGGTGTTTTTACTTTCAATTTTTAATTGCAAAGACCACGTTATTTTCAATTTACAAACTCCCTTTTAGCCTAAAATGTAACCTTAGAAGTTTTGCTCCTCCATAGCATTTAATATATAATTTATTTCACCATGTTATAAACAAAAAATATTCGCTGATTTTGACAGCAATATTACAAAAAATTGATCTTAACCATATTGTGTAGACCGAAAAAGTCTCTATTGCTATCAAAATGGAACCTATAGATAACAGTATACCAGTGCATATAGCATTGCCACATTCCTCAATGTTAATGCCTCTCCATGCAAATGTTTCATTCAGTAATTCATCGTTCAAAATGTTAAGCAGAAAAAACTTCAATTGAACTTTGAATATTAATCGCAGGATCAAACACGAGCTTAGCACTGACAACTTGTGAAGGGTAACATCTGAAGTACATGAATTTGATTACAAATGCAATTACAAAATTTGGAATCATATATAGGTGGGGAAAAAATATATGCACTTTACAAATTTTTAACAATAAAATTAGAGCCTCCAACATGCCTCCCAAATACTTCCCAGAAACTAAAACTGACAGCTTAATTTGTAACCAAAGAAACAGCTCTTAAAACACCAAATGGCACCAATGAAAAAACAGGAGCCTCTTCATTTCAGACCTCTCCACGTTCCAGGGCATACAGAAAAAATTATGCTTTATATTGTTGTAGTGTATGGCTAATATGGAAGTCATTCCTTTCTCCATACCTAGATGCGCCATCAAATGTCTAGCTTATGAAGATCAATCATGCTTGCAGAATTTCTTATGAGTTCCTTCCGAATATCCACCTGATAGAAATTATAATTAAAATTGTAATTATGTAAGAATAGCTACTCAGACCATGGTGTACAAAAATGTTTTTATTAAAAACTGCATAATACTTACTATACCTAAAGGCATGCAATTCGTAAATAAGGCCAATTTTAAAGTAGATAACAAAAAAATGGATTATATAACAGTGAACAAATAAGCATGTTATGAAACAGACGCAACTCTTAGTTACTATTGCCCAGGTAAAAGATAGTCAAATGCGCTTATTAGAGAAAGGTCAACGATCAACACCAATTTGTGTAACTAAAATCCAAGTTTATGTTATCAGTCATTCCAAGTTTATATCAGGTTTGTTTGTATAAACTTTCATCGCAGTAGCCTGAAATTCCACCTTGACTTCTTCATTGCAAAGGATAAAGGAACTAGCCTCTTTAATGCAAAAATTATGGTAATTTCAGAGGTTAATGCATAAATAGATTAAAATATGAAATGCACGGATGATTTCCCCCTTTCTTAACTAAAACATGTATTAAAAATTTGAAATCTTAAGTTATTTGTCAAATTCGGCTCCCCCTAGTTTTCTTGAAGTTCAATGTATATAGACAAATAATATAGAAACAAACATGCTCAGGTAAAAAAATTCACAAAAATAGGTAGCATGGTCAAATTACCTGAGTACCCATAAGAGAGGAAAAAACAACACTTGCTTCTGCTGCATCATCAACTTTTAATTGCTTCAGTAACCTCCGTTCTGGATCCATGGTTGTTTCCCATAGTTGTAAAGGCATCATCTCTCCCAACCCTGCATTTATAGAACATACAAGAGTATAGTATTATTACGCATAGAAATCAAGAAAACATTGTAAATTATTAGCCCCTAGAGCAAAACAATAAAATATCAGCATTGGGGAGACATATGACCTCCGAATAAACGGGTAAAAGTCATAAACTATAAAAAAACAAATCATTTTCAACACAATAGACTCTTAAACATAAAACTAACTCTCTTCAACTAATATATTGTTCACTACACGGGTCTATAACACACCGACTGATGGCAGAGATGATCATTGCCAGAGTTTGCAACGTAATGACATGAAGAAAATATTAGTTTCCACAAATATTTTTCAAGTTTCACAAATTTGAGGTGGGAGGCACGTAGCTTAAGATGACACTTTCAATTATTTTCAAATTCATTTTTAGACCACCCATATTTGCCAGATATATTTTCCCCTTGGTAATTAAATTCACTTGACCCACTTCACGATGAATAGCTGTTCTCAAACAATAACGACCCTCACTATTCAATAAGCTAGTGTCGTATGAAAAAATTATTTTGTCAAAATTGTAATACAAGCCTACAAATAATTCTAATGCAAGCAGTGTACAACTAAAATAACTTTTAAGCATACCTTTGAACCTTTGCATGTTGTATGATGCATTAGGAGGGAATGATCTTTGAAGCTTTTTAAGGTCAGCCTCATCATAGCAATAGTGCACTTGTTTTCCCCGGACAACCTGGTTATTTCAGTAAAGATAGATCGAAGTTAGTAAGATTCCATCAGATAGACATTCCATGAAGTAAAAATTTTAGGCAAACCTTGTACAATGGTGGAACACCAACATAAATACAACCTTCATCAAACAAAGCTTTCTGCAAGATAGAACCATTGCATCAATTTTTATCATTTATTTTGATCTATTCTTATAGGAGCTAGCTTGGTTTTCATCTTCCATTAGGAGTAGATTTTGCGAGTATTTCCCATATACGATACCTGATATCTGAAGAAAAATGTCAGTAGCAAAGTTCGTATGTGAGCACCATCCACGTCAGCATCAGTCAAAATAATAATCTTATGATACCGGAGTGCATCCTTTTTGAAATCCTCTCCCTGAAATGACAAAAGATAATGATTAAGTAAATACGAGATAATAGTTGCTAGCTAAGAGCAAAGAATACTGGCACACGATTAACTTGGTTATCAAGCTATTAAAGTTGGATTTTCCAATTCAAATTTGGAATTCAATGATACTTTCTAACTTCCCAAACTATTCAGGAATCAGGATAACTTTGTTTTCCCTTTGTAAACATGACAGTAATACTAAATGCTTTTGTTGGCTTCTTAATTACCATATTCTCTTTCTGCTCACCTTTACATTTCTATTTTTTTAATCTAAATTCACATTGAAAATCACATTAGTTGTTGTTAACTTGGTTCTTTTGATGGCATCCACTTGGAAATCTCAACAATTTAAAGATTGGATTTACTTTTTAAAATTTGAACTTCATGCAAGTTGACAAAAACTTAGAATTTAGCAATTGAAGAGATCTCAGTTTAGTAATATTCTATAATTTATTTACACTTCACCTTGGCATGTCTTTCAGAACTTTCAATGTATTTTTAGTCATTTGTGTTTTTTTATCAGTTTATTTGTGTGCTTTAACTCGCTCAATAATAACAAATTAATGAAACAGGAAGTATTTTAACCTTCACACCAAGACCAAGCCCGAGAATTAAATTTTGGATCTCTTCATTTTTGTACATTGCTGCTTCATCCCTCCTTTCAATATTCAGAATCTTACCCCTCAGCGGGAGAATGGCCTGCATTATATATGCTCTGATAAATAGATGCACTTACATAACTCCAAATAATTCTTTTATACACAATGAAGTCCAATCTAACAGAGTGCACCATGTCAGTAAACAAGTATATTTTACCTGGAAGCGCCTGTCACGCCCTTGCTTAGCACTTCCTCCAGCTGAATCACCTTCAACTATAAAGATTTCTGCAATATAATGACAAAGAACGTTCAATTCAAAGCACATTGTCAGCTCATCAAAATGATTTACAATTATATCAGTTAATTTAACATGAATCAGCTCTACATATAAAAAACTTGTAGAAAACCAGAATACAATATTCTGTATTTACTGCAATAATAGCAGTATACAGGCATATAATCTTTGATTTAGAGGAGAGAATATCCTCTAATTATGTATGTAATAAGTCTTACTTTTCAAGGTTTCTCAACCGCAGCCACAACTCCAGTGACTTTTCCGACAACATTCTGACAGCAACCCACCCAGTTCAGTTTTAAATATTTTGCCACTTCTGTTGATGTTTTTTGGCATCCTACATGGTTATCTTTCACGAAAAGAAGGTAGGGTTGTTTTCCCTCCTTAAGAAGTTTTATCTTGAAGTAAACACACAGTCTAGTATCCCTATAGTCTCTTCACAACGAAGATGCATGTGAATATTTATCTCATTGGTTTCAATAATTCACGGCTTTAAAAGGCATTCTTCAACAAATATCCTATGCCCACAAACTTCAATAAAACAAGGCCGATAAGCACAAAAACAAGCATCTCACTGAAACCCTCAAACTCTTCTCCATGGCAATGTTACCGGACACTTCTAGGGTGGTTTTGTCCTCTCAGTGAACTACTTTATCAATCACATGTCATCCTCTGCCCCAAATGATTAGACTCCTCGTTCACCATTTGATACACTTTCTCCTTGTGTCTTTCTCTCCACGTGTTTTGTTCACAATTTGGCTTTCGCTTGACAAACTCTCACCATAGTCCACCAAATGTGTCTAACTAGGATATCATTGATAGTAAAAAGGTTATCAACCTATCGTTGTTTCCCTCCCCTTGAGAGTTCTTCCTCTCCTCCTTCGTCCCTCCTAATATCCCTAATCAAGTCCCACTTAAACATGTTTCCCAAGATGACCCTGTTGTGCACCTAGATGTTCCCCAAACAAAGACTCAGGTTGTACGACCTCACTAGACATATCAACATCACCAATGACCTGTTGCCATTCTTAACATGAAAGAGTACCTGTAATACCAATTCCAAACTATAGACCTAGTTAAGCTTTGATATTTTCCTAGAAGAGAACTTGGTTGCAAAGTTTAACTGTCTCAGTCAATATCTAGATATTGTCTCTAGAATGTGTAGTGAGACAGTCCTTGAACTCCCTCTAGGACATTAGGGTGCATTAATTCAGATACTAAAGTACAGTAAGAGTGGCCTCGTTTATGAAGACAGGAGGCGTGCTAAGAAAGTTGGTGAGCCATATGTCAATTCGGTGAGTTCACCAATGGTAGGCAATCCACATATGGGTATTATATGTAATACTAGAGGATTATGAGAATATAATTTTGGTTAAATTACTCTTTTGGTCCTCTATTATCAGTTTGGTCTTCAAGTTTTTTTTGTCTCAAAATGATTCAATTTGGTCCCAATATTTATTTTTAGTTTCAATTTAGTCCCAATTTTTGTAAAAATGAAGCAATATTGTCCCTCTTAAATTGACACTTAATTTAATTTTATATAAATCTTATGATGATATTCTTACTAAAATTGAAATTTTTATTAAATAAAGTTAAACTCCAAACTTAATTTTAACAATTTTGTCATCATATATAAAGACATCAAGTGTATCATATTATACAAACTTAGTAAAGATTAAAAATCAAATAACTTGTTACACATAAGTTTAGGAACTAAATTTCAAGTTTAAAACAAAACCAAAGTGTAATGTTTTGTATAAAATTTAAAGTTAATTTAAAATATTTATAGAAATATATAATAAAAACGTTAATTTTAGTAAGAATATCACTATAAAATTTATAAAAAAGTAAATTGAGTGTCAATTTAAGGAGGGACAATATTGCTTCATTTTTAAAAAAATTGAGACTAAATTAAAACTAAAAACAAATATAAGAACTAAATTGAATCATTTTGACACGTGGCACAACTGTGAAGTGACAAGTGTAAAAAATAAAAAAATTCAAAAAATTCAAAAAAAATTCAAAAATTCAAAAAAAAAAACAAAAATTGACACGTGACGTTGACTTTAACACCATCTGGTCAAACTAACGGTAAAGACTAAATTGAATCATTTTTAAGAAAATGAGGACCAAATTGAAACAAAATAAAACTTGAGAACCAAATTAATATTACTTGACAAATATAAGGACCAAAAAAGTAATTTAACCTATAATCTTTGATTTAATGGAAAAATAATATCATGTGTTTATGTATAATTAATGTAATAAGTCTGTATAAACTCGCATCCACCATGTATTCAAACACAATTTCAGTCCATCATTCCCCTGTTTCCTAGTCTAACAATACTGATGTAAACATTTGAGCAAATAGTCATGCTTAGTAAGAAACAATTAGTTTTAAAGTATAAATTCTTGACCAAACATGAATCAAATCATTCAAAACATTACCAAAGGACTCTAAACAAAACATTAACTCTAAAATTGGGACCAAAACCGCCACATAACTTTATAACCAAAACACCATGTTATTGTTTTGACAAATCTGCATACAATTGCCCAAGGGAATCAACTTACAGCCTTAACAAATGAAATATATTTGAGTGATAGTTGGAAAGGCCATACTTTTGAAATCCCTAAAACATATAATTAGATGGCAAGACTAAAAGTCAAGTCAAAAGTCGAAAGAAATACTGAAATATAGATTTTCAGGACATAATAACAAAACTACTATTTAACATTTATTTGGAAAGTTATGGACCAAATAGATTATGGGACAGTTAGGTGACTATTTTTTACAACCGGCTTTAACAACACCATCTGAAATTTGGGTTGGGTTTAACTTAACTTCTGAACCTGTCTCATGGGATATAGATTTTCCAAGGTTTTATAATATAGTTTTAGAAATATACATAATTGATGTGAGATCTGAACAAATGTCGATCTAAGAGTTATGATATGCAAAATTAATAATAATAACTCTAGGTCCATCACAAAACTGTGGTTCAAATGTTAAGTAAAATAAGTTTCACAAAATTAAAAACCATCATACCACATTCTTCAGGATTTGAAGATGAACAATCAGCTAGTTTTCCCGGAAGAGATGAAGATCTCAATACACTCTTTTGTCTCACCAATTCTCTCGCTCTTTTTGCTGCCAGAGCTGCCTAATTAGACAATAAATTCACAAGATGCTTTTGGTTAAGCCTAACCTCCTATCAGGAACAATAGATTTAAAATACAGAACTGTAAACTCAAAAAAGAGATGATTACCTTAAAAGCATTAAGAGCTTTAGAAAGTATTAAATCAAGCACATCTGGATGCAATTCTAAATACTCAGTAAGATAGTCATGAATAGATTGTTCAACCACTTTTCGTACCTCTGGATTTCCTAACCTTGTCTTCTCACGTCAAAGAGAATAGTAAGAAAAAAACTTGAGGCAGTACCATGTAATGCAAGAAAAGAATATAAGATTCTGAAAATTCCAATATTCCAGTAGACCTGAAGGAGAGAATGTAAGCATTGCATCAAACTAATATAAAAAATAGGTAATACCTTTGTTTGTCCTTCAAACTCGGGGTTTGGGACCTTGACTGAGACAACACATGTTAGACCCTCTCTAACATGCTCGCCACTTAAAGTAATATCCTTATCCTGCAAAGAACAGACAACACTATTTAACAATGAAAAGAATCCACTTTGTGAACTACTCATAAAATAATAAATGATCAAGTCAGACAAAGGGAGGCATGCTATTTTACAATTCCCATGTTTAATAGACCATGTCAACATGTACAGATGTTTCAGTTCTGTTAAGCATAAATTATATAATAGGCGAAGTTGTTTTGTCTTTGAGAGATTGATTACTGTAGTGCACCCTAAGTTAAGGGTAAAACAATGTAGTTAAAGTATCAGTAGGTATAGAGAGAAAATCAAAGTTACAAATTCTATACCTGGACTTTCATATTTAAAGAAAGTAGCCATGCATAAATCGCTGAAGAGGGAAAGCAAAAAAGAAAAGAAACAGCAGCTGAGCAATACCTTAATAACTTTTGACTTCTTTCCTAGACCATTCAGCGTTCTTGTTATAGAAGCCTTCATGGCCTCAATATGAGTGCCACCATCAATAGTGCGTATACTATTAGCATATCCCAGTATTGTATCTGAGTATGCATCTGCACACCTAGTAAAGAAGAAATTAATGGAATCAAATATGCTAAAAAGGAATTACAAATAGTTGTCAACCATATTGTACAGAAATCTCCATTCATTTTGAGCTTCTACTTTTACTAGATATAAAAGGCAAACCCTAAATTCACAAATTAACTCCTAATCCATATGCAGGCAACTGCCAAATGACATACTAGATGAAATGTATCTAGCGAACTCTGCTGTCAATTGGAGTTGTAGGGCTTACCATTGAAAAGCTATATCAACTGCGATGCCATCAGTTTCTTTTCTAAAACTCAGAACGTCATGAAGAGCTTTCTGAAACGGAGGGTCACTAGTCAGTAACCATTTTACAACTACTGAAAACATCAGCTCAAATCTATTGCATAATAAGATGTTGGTTCTTCCATTAAAAGGAACAAATAGAAACAATGAGACATGTTTTTAATAAAAAAAATCAAGACTGATAAAATCAGGTAGCAACACTAAGCCATCTTTACAAGGAACAATTAAAAACACTAATTACAAGCAATGAAAGCACATCCAACTGTCGAGAAAGATACTTCAATCAAAGAGAAATATTGTTACAAACCAAAATGGAAATAGAATAAAGAATGATTTCAAAATGCTCTGTTCTCCTTCAAGGGTCACCACCTTTCACAGCTGAGCTAATGATCTGTTCTCCAAAACCAAGAAATCTCTTTCAACTTTCTTTCTTGCTTCTATTCAAGTCAACTACCCAACCAATTCTTTACTTAACTACAACTGTAACAGCTTTGCTTTATTTCCAGCTCTAACTAATTGGCCTTTTTCGTTTTTCTTCTGTCACGAGGACCAGCAGACATCAAGACATGTAAATACTCATTCAGCACATAAAGAAAACTTAATAGACCCACATAACTGACATGAGCATTGGTCATCCTGCATGAGTCATTACTTCGCTTGACAAAACAGAGATGCAATGACCCTGGTGTACAGGGTGAGTTCAATGGTGATTCAACTGATTGTGTCAGTAGCATTACTCCAAAATTGTAGCAAGTAATACAACTTTCACAATTTATTATAAAAATCTGAATCCAGATGGTATCAAACTTCTTTTTTTCCCAAATTCCATGTGAGCAAGTGTTTACAGATGTGAACTTAAAAGAGTAGTGCAGTAAATATTATATGCAGTATGATAGATATTTTATAGAAACATATAATAAAATGTGATGCACACAAGTATAACAGAGACTTGATTTATAATTGAAGTAGAACGAAGGATAAGATATCCTACCTAAACAAACCAGCACAAAACAATAAAAGAACAAATGGCATTAACCATAAATTACAAGTATTAGACCTTATCTGCATTGAGCCATTGCACATATTCGACCAACCCCCCAGCATAAAAATATTTGTTATATTGAGCTTTATCTGGATCATTATCCTCTTTCTGAAGAGTGATTGTAAGCTGCAAAGGTCAAGAAAACCAATCATAAGACACAAGGTAAATATAAAAATGCTCTCTAGAATACTTTGATTTATAGCTGGCTCAATGATGGAAAATGCACTTTTCTCCTTTAACCCACTGAAAACCTATGAATATTACTTACATATTCAAAGTATAGCCAAGCATCAACGAAAATATAAAAGGACATAAAGGATTAGATTTCTGTTGACACCAAATAGATTGAGCTTGACCCTCTATTATCTTAGAGAAGTAGAACAAGAAATTTGATTAGAAGTGATAAGCTAGGCTTCATCTTATTAATTTAAAAACTTCAAGTATATGATTTGTTTATCAAAATAATTGTTGTGCTAGTACCTAGAATTTTTCATAACTCCGTCCAAACTCAGTAACATACAAAATGATGTTTCTATTCTTTTATTCAAATTAATTTTTATTCAAGTTGTGGGGTAGAACAAAAGAGTTTTAATTTTAAACAAATGTAACTCATAAATATCTACAGAGCTTCATTGTGTTTAAGATAATTAAAAAGGAGAATAAATCTAAAACCCAATCCCATGAATCAAGTAAAAAATTCTGCAAGTTACACACAAAAAAACTGAAATTTCTGGAAAACCAATAAGAGTCATTGATGCCAAGTATATCAAACTATTAATAATTAAGGTAGTTTTTGTATGACTTTAACTCCAGATACCAATTTAATATTATCAAGCAACGAATGCTTATGTAGTCTAAATAACAGATACTAAGATGCAAAAAAAAATTAATATGGAACATAATACAAACCAAGTCTTTTAGATTAACTCAAATGATACTTTCGTATTGAAAACATCGTTTATAACCTCATTCAAATTGGTTACATGACAACGAGGACCTTCGGTATTATATTGTCATCATACATTATCAGTTAAAAAAAAAAATCTCTGTAGCCATCTTATAATTCTCAGTCAATTTACATAATTGACTGCTTTCCTTTTACATACAAAAGGCAAATGTTTTAATCCCCTTTTAAGGGGGTGACAATGTTCCTATTCTTGTGCCATATTCAGTGTTCAATTGAGCTTCAGAAATTCCAGCACTTCCTGTGCAGTTGATCTAAATGATGTCATTGCTTTACTAAACAGAAAATATGTGGTCCCACCAATGGACCAACAACCGTTCTAGCAGTTAATACCTTTTGTATCCAATTTTCATCCTTACACTCCATTCCAAAACGAGAATATCAATCATCAAGTGTCCCGGAAGCTCAAAATATTAGGTGAAGGCTCATAAATATTTTTTTATATGCAACATTCCCTCACACAATAACTCTTGGACCTAAAGCATAAAAAATTGCACGGACCGACCCACTTCATGTTATGCCTAATGTCAACTTTTATTAATCGCCTGGTCATAGAGACTTCTGATACCATATTATTAACTCCCAAAAACTTAAGCTATTCAGTGAAGGGTCATCATTGATTTTTATATGTAGCATAGATGTTCTATATACATCTATACTATTATATAAAGAGATTCTCTCTTTTGGTGTCCACATTATGTTTCTTATTTTACCCTTTAAATAATATTTTTTTTAAATCAATTATACCAATTTTACTCTTTAAGTGACTTTTTTTTAAATTTAACTGTTTTTTTTCAAATTTAACTATTTTTTAAATTTAATTATATCTTAGTTTAAGTAAAGGTAGCACATGTGTTTTCACAAGTAGTCGTTAAAGGAAATTTAGGCACTTATCAACACATTGATGAAGTAACCAATATACACAAATAAGTTGTCATGATGAAGTATCAACATTTATGACCATATGTAACAAGAATAACGAATGTTGTATATGACATCACAAACGGATAATACTAACTCAACAACTTCACCTTTGGGTTGAGGAAAGCTAACTCCCTAATCCGTCCAGCTATTGTGTTATAATCAAACTCAATAGCAGTGGTGAAAACTGCATGTTTAGATAAAAATACATCATGTGTAAAATTTGCTGGGAAAAAATCACAAACTAGAAAAAAATGCATGATCATATAATATGAACCTTCTTTGTCAGGCCAAAATCTAACGCGTGTCCCTCGATGATCTTTCCTTTCATCTGGAAGCACGAGGCATTTTAGAATTGTCACTGGCTTTCCACGAGAATATTTTTGTGTGTATTCCATTCCATCACGCCAAACTGTTATCTCTAGTGACTGTGAATTTCGATAGTAAACAAGATTTTTAGATAACATTGTTGACTAAGCATAACTAACAACATCTGACTAAAAACATAATATAAAGCGATTGTGTTATTTGCTAACATCATGTGATGAATAAGGTGTGGATGTGTAAAATTAGAGAAAACAACAGTTATACCCATCACCATTTTTTTATCCAATGCATTGTATAAACCTTGAAAAGGTTTCAACTAAAAAGAAAAAGGACAAAATTGATAAAAATGTACCTCAGACAAGGCATTAACAACAGACAAACCAACACCGTGCAAACCTCCTGAAACAGAGTACCCACTGTTGGCACCACCAAATTTTCCACCAGCGTGCAAGACCTAAAAAGTTCAAAGGAGTAAATAACTGTTATCCAAAAACATCAAATACATACAATATGTACTCCAAAAGCGGGGAAAATTTGGGTTACAGCATAAGATCCAAGTTCCAACCTTTTCAAAAGTGAAAATTTTAGGGGGTGTTTAGTTTGAAAAAACATTTCCTCTTTCCACTTTGTTTTTAGCTTTTAGAAGTTTGTATAGAGAAAAAGAAAACAACCTTTTATGATTCTCTATTTTCATTTTTTCCTGAATACACATCAGGAAACAGGAAGAAAAATGAAAATAGGAAACACTTTCTCAAACTTTATATTTTACTAGAAGATGATAAGGACCATCAACAATACAGAACCAGATATGGAAGACTCCAATCAGTTAATTACTATCCTTGAATAGTGACAATAAAATTTGCAGAATAACACAAAAAGAATCTCAGTCGTATTTGCTGATGGTTAAATGATTCTCTTGTCATATTTAACATGACAAGCTAATAGATGGCATAACACCCAGTTCACATCACATCTTTGTCAAGTCAACAGATACTCAAGATGTGGAAAAAGCTCCATATGTCAGGGTGTAGAAATGACAAAAAACCTGACTACCTCATTTATAACAAATTAAAACAAGAACACGTGGAATAACAAAAAATGAATCTAGCAATAGTATTAAAAACAACTAATAGTCACTGAATGGGGAAATCAACTCTAGAACTCCATACCTTGACTAAATTTCAAACTGACATGCTTTCCCTTACACTAAAAACATAATTTTGTGATAAAATAGCTCAGCTAAATCTCAAATAGTCATGCCTCTCCCTCCATTCTAAACAAAATTTTGAGAAGATAAAAAGCAAAATAAACTCAGTTGGATTTGAATTGCATGGTACAGAAAGAGCCACAACATACATATTCAGAAACGTTTAAAGCATATAACGAAGCAATTAACAAGACTTATCAAAGTATGTGTAATAATACCGTCAACACTGTCTCCAAGGCAGATTTATTTGTAACTGGATGCAAGTCAGTAGGAATCTGCACTCCATGATATAAATTAGTATATGTAATCAAAATAAAGTAAAAGATAGCATTAAACACTGATCAAAAGGGCACAAGAATTTTAACAGCTTAAAATCTTGATAGAAGGCAAATTATATTTATTTCCAAAAAATAGCCATTGCTAGCATTGTCACTGTCAAGCAGTTCATCATATATAATATTTAACTCCAAAAAATTAAGAAAGTTAGAAAATAGTTAATGGTTACATTAAAAAAAAAATAGTACCATACTATACCCAACTGAGGATTTTTTTGGCAGACGGGCGTCTAAATTTTTAATGTAAAATGCAAAGGTTTAAACTTAAAATTAACATTAATTAGGTCGGTTATCAAAAATGAACCAACTAAAAATGTCAGAGCAAAATACATACAAATAAAGCACAGTCAACCATGAGAAAATTTAAAAAAAAAAAGAAAGCATACCCCACGACCATTGTCAGTGATGCTCACAGAACCATCTGCAAGCAAAACAACATCAATCCTGGAAGCAAACCCACCTTGAGCTTCATCAACAGCATTGTCCAAAATTTCATACACCTAAGACACCACACAAACTCTTCAATCAGAGAAACCGCGGGACAAAAACAAAATAGCAACAAAGCAGCCGCAGAAAATGAAACTACAAGAAAATACCAAATGGTGCAGCCCTCGAGGGCCGGTGCTTCCAATGTACATCCCGGGCCTTTTCCGCACAGGGTCCAAGCCTTCCAGCACCTACATGTACCAAACAACCCTTTACCAAACACATGCCACTTCCAAACCATATTTAACAAAACAATTAACTAAACCAAATACTAATGCCCAAACTAACAAGAAAAACCCACGACATGGTATAAAACTGCACACATAAACTAATTCCCACAGCACTCATAATATTTAGCACAATCAAATTGACCCGTCAAAACCTGAATTTGATCAGAACCATAAGCGGTGGAACTTTCACTTTTCTGAAAAGCTTCAGTGGTAGGGACAGAAGACATAAACGCCCTTGGAGTAGCCGCTATTGAAACCGAGCAGGGAACCAAAAATTTCCTCAGATGAAAACTCGTCCTGGGAAAACCACGAAACGAATAAGGACAAACAGATAAACCCTTCAGGCTTCATTATCAAAATTTGGAAACCTTTTTAAAAGGGGCAAGCAGAAAGTGAAGTTATACATACCTGGTTTTGGTGAGAGTAGAAGGAGGGAGAGAAGAAAAACGCGTATGGAAGGAAGAGTGGATGAAGAAGCGAGAAGCCATGAAGCGAAGCAGAGGAGGACGATAGAGAAGAACTTGCGCCATCACATTCACATTCCCAAATTCTTCGCTTTCATTCCTATGCTATATACCTTGAGTTCACTCACGCTATCTTCTTTCTCTAAACCCTACAAACATATTTTAGAGTAAACTCAATTCTTAATACTTTCCCTCCACAAGATGACTTTTTGTAAGCGAAAAAAAAAAACACCCACTCGTTGTTGAGGGGTTTGTATCCTACATGGCGTGGTCACAGATAAAAATATATCTTATGGTATGTTTTATTTTGGGATGAATGTCTCAGTATTTAAGACTTTGTTTAATTAGAATGAAATGCTAGGGATAAATGAAGGTAGAAATTTGAGAAAATATAATTTTATGAGTGGTGGGATTCATAACAGTTCTTCACATTATTTTTCTTTTATTTTTCACTTTTTACATTTCTACTTTTTTTTTATTTTACTTTTTACATGTTTTCATTTTTTTTTTTTTTTTTTTGTATATTTTATTTCTCTTTTCCCTACCGAATAAGTCGTAATTTATATAGTTTTGTTGAAAAGATGTATAAATATAAAACAAAGAGGAAAAAAATTCGTTGATTGGGTGTATGAAAATAATACAAAATTCAGAAAAGCATATGAGATTTATTGAAGATATAGGTAGGTTATAAAAAGATTTGAATAAAGTAGAATTTTTATTTTTATTTTTTTGCGAGAAAATATTATATCATCCAAGAGAGGTTGTTTAAAGGATAATAGAGACATTAAATGTTTTATATTAGTTCACTTGTAACACTTAAATTAATTACAGTTCTCTCTTTTTTTAATAAATTTTTAAGTAATTTTATTATAATCAAATAATGGTTCTTAATTACCTTGAGTATAAAAAGAAACCTATTAAACATTTTGTCTTAATTTCTCTCATGAGACTAAAAGCTTCAAAATATTATTTATTTTAACTATTTGTTCAAACAAAACAAAGGTTGAATATTAAGAAATAACTATCATAAAGAGAAAATAGTATGAATTTTTACTTATAAAGGTGTTTATTTTACAAGAAGGATATATAGTATTTCTCTGTCATTAATACATAAGTTAAGATGTAAAAAAAAAAAAAAAGTAAACTTCTAAACTATTTAGGAAAGTTGTACTTGTGTTGATGATTACGTCTCTTTGTGTGTATTTGTAGTTTCTTACCTTAAGGATTTCATTAAAATTTTTATATTGTTCTTCAATTGTTTTGAGAAAAAGTATGTTATTTAACTTTAGGTATGTTTTTGTCTTGTATGAAATGTCACATTACTTTTCGTGCTCATGTTATATAAAATTATAAATTACATGAAATATTAATAAGTATCTAATTTATTTGATTTGATATATAATTTTGATACTTAAAATGCAAGAATTATATATATATATATATATATATATATATTTATTGAGTAAATAAAACTATTTTAACTTAGAAATACAAAACATGATATTGAGAATTAGATAAGTATGATTTTAATATATTTTTTATGGAAATGTATCACTTTTTGTCATCTTAGAAAAACCTTACATCTAAGTTATATGATTAATGTTGAACGTTGAGAAGCAAAGACAAATTCAAATATTGTCTGTAGAGCTAAACTACAAAGTGAGGCGTTAAGCTATGAAGGAAAATCCATGGTGAATGAAACCTAAATTGATCGATGACTGAGAGCTTGAACACTAAGATTAAGAGTTAAGCCCAAATAATACCTTCATAGGAAGGAAACCTTAGGTTAAACACCAAAAAATAAAGCTTGAGTCTCAAGAAAGAAAATCTTGCAGAGAAAAGCTCCATTGCTAAGCATTTAAGGCTTAAGCTAAGTGTCAAGCTTTATTTTCTATAAAAATATAGTCCTGTTTTAATTTAGGGACACTACTAAAAAAATTTATATTTCTTGTCAATTTTGTTTTGTTTTTTTTTCAAGAAATACTTACAAATTTTGCTATGAAAAAATTGTAGGAAATTGCTGCCAATTTTTTTGTAAAATATTTTGTATGAAATACTTTTCGCAACAAACTTTATAAGAAATACTTATGAATTTTATAATTTTGTAAGAAATAATTACCTACGAAAGAATTACCTATCAATTAAGATTCTTAAAAAAAATAGTAGGAAAAAAATATTTTCTTGCAAATTTTTTAAACAAATTTGCAAGAAAATTCTCATGTAATATAAGAATTTTTAGTAGTGGAAGTTGTTCTCTTAGACATCTTTCAGATTTTTTTTTCTTGTATTCATTGTAACATTTTGAGAGAGTTATGAGAGAGGGACAAGAACTTCATATACTTGTAAATGGAGTTATCAACATGAAGGGCTAAACTCTCCTTGGATGTAGTCTTTTATAATTATTTGCACTCTTGTTGATTTACATATATGATTATGCTTTTATTAATGCTAGTGGTTTGATTTATGCTTTAATGTTGGATGACTTGATCACTTATCTTATTTAATTAGTTTGTACAAAGTTGAAAAACTAATCTTAAATCTATTATCCAACCAAATCATCTAATGCATTTGAATGATAGGAATAAATTTGAATGTTTTAATTGAGTTAAAAGTCATGAACTTAAAGTAAAGGTCCATTCCTTATTAATACATTTTTTTACAAGAGTATAATTTAAATTTGTCGATACAAATTTATGGATACAATAACAATTCTTTTATTAAAATTCTAAAATTTCAATTAATTTGTAAGGTTTAAAGTTTATGAATATAAATTTCAAGGTTTAGTGTTTACGGTCGTCTCACGTCTCACGTCGCACATCGCACGTCTCTCATGTCCCACGTTTCACGTCCCACGTCTCTCACGTCTCACGTCCCACATCCCACGTCCCACGTCCCACGTCCCACGTCCCACGTCTCACGTCGCATGTCTCACGTCCCACGTCTCACGTCATATGTCTCATGTTTCACGTCTCACGTCCCACGTCCACGTCTCACGTCATATCCCACGTCCCACGTCTCACGTCATATGTCTCACGTTTCACGTCCCACGTCTCACGTCATATGTCTCATGTTTCACGTCGTCTCACGTCTCACGTCTCACGTCCCATGTCTCACGTCATACGTCTCACGTTTCATGTCCTTTCACGTCCCACGTCTCACATCCTACGTCTCACGTATCACGTCCCACGTCCCACGTTTCGCATCTCAAGTCTCATGTCTCACGTCTCACATCCAACATTCCACGTCCCACGTCTTATGTCCTACGTTTCACGTTCCACGTCCTACGTCTCACGTCTCACGTCCCACGTCTTACGTCTCATGTCTCACGTCCCACCTCATTCGTCTCACGTCTCATGTCGCACGTCCTACGTCCCACGTCCCACGTCCAACGTCCTACGTTTCATGTCATACGTCTCACATCTCACGTTTCACGTCCTACGTCTCACGTCTCACGTCTCATATCGCACGTCCCACATCCCACGTATCACACTCATGTCTCACATTCCATGTCCCACGTCGCACTTCTCACATTATTGCACTGAAATACTACATTTTTTCATAAAATAATGGTTCTTTGGTTTACTGGTTGCAGTATAGCTAAGGTTCTTCTTTGCTATTTATCATTCTTCAAGTTTCTTATTGACCGAAAGAAGAGAAAGAACATTATTTTACCGGAAATAGGAAAGCTAATCTTATGCAACAAGAATAATTTGAAGCTTTTGCAGATGTCTGCCATTATTACATGGATGATTTTAGAAAAGTGTTTAGATGTTGGCAGACAATATTTTTTTATTGATTTTCTGTTGTGACATTCAATATGCAAAGGGATGTGTCACAAAATTGTAATCAAGGGTGGGCAAAAAAATCCATTTTTTATAATCCAATTTATTTTTTCTATGATCTAATCCATTTAGTATCTATTTTATTAAAAATTCAATCCATTTAAAATCCATTTTATTGGATATGGATATCAATCTGATATATATTTTATATATTTTATGAATTGGATATTCATTCTCTAAATCTAGATTTTCAAAATGGATAATCCAAAATATCAAATCCAAATTTTCAGTTTATATTTTTGGTTAGGTTAGGCTAAAAGTTGAAACCGACTAGTCCAAATTTAGTCGTATTTGATTGAGTTGGCGTGACTTTATACAAAATTTGGCTGAATTCTGTCGAGTCGGTCTCGATCGAAATTTGACCCAGCTAGTCCTGGACAAAATTTGGAAGTATTTGGTTGAGTTCACCCCGACCCAAATTTGACTGCATTGGCCTGAGTCGACCTGGACAAAATTTGACCGTATTCGGCCGAGACAACCGTGACCAAAATTTGACAATATTCAGCCTAGTTGGCTCTAGTCAAATTTTGGTCGAATTCAATCGAGTTGGTCCCGATTGAGATTTGGCCGAGTCGGCCCTGACCCAAATTTGGTCGTATTTGGCTGAGATGGCCTAAAGTGAAATTTGGTCGTATTCAAATGAGTCGGTCACGATCGAAATTTGGCCGTATTCAACTGAGTCAGCCACGACCGAAATTCGGTCGAATTCTGTCGAGTCGACTCCGGTCAAAATTCAATCGTGTTGGCCTCGACCAAAATTTGACCGAGTTGGTCCTGGCCTGAATTTGGTCATATTTGGCAAAGTCGATCGCGATCAAAATTTGGTCATATTTAGGCGAGTCAGTCATAACCTAAATTTGGCCAAATTCAGTCGATTTGGTCAAGTCGGAACTTGCCCAAATTTAGCCGTATTCGGTCGACTAAGTCCCGAACGAAATTTGACTATATTCAACTTAGTCGGCTGTGATTGCAAATTGGTCATATTCAGTCAAGTCGGTCCCGACCAATGAATTTAATAGAGTCAACCCTGACCGAAATTTGACTGATCAGGATCTGACCTAAATGTGGTCATATTTGGCCAAGTCGGCTCTGGCCAAAATTGGTCATATCCAGTCAAGTCAATCTCGACTGAAATTTTTTCGAGTCGACCTTAGCCCAAATTTGGTCACGTCATCCCCAACCAAAATTCGTTTGAAAGTCATCCAAGTTCATCCCATGCTGAAATTTGGCCTCGTTGGCCTCGACAAAAAATCTGTCAAATTCTATGGTGTTAGCCCTATCGAAAATCTAATCCACATCCATTTTGGATCCAAATAATGGATGTGGATCCAAATTTGTGTTCATAGGGCTAACACCAAAGAATTTGACAGATTTGGCCGAATACTTCCAAATTTTGTCCAAGACCAACTAGGTCAAATCTCGATCGGGGCCGACTTAACAAAATTTGGCCCAATTCGGCCAAATTTTGTACAGGGTCACGCCAACTCAATCAAATACGACTAAATTTGGACTAGTCTATCTCAACCTTTAGCCTAACCTAACAAAAAATATAAAGTGAAAATTTGGATTGAATATTTTGGATTATCCATTTTGAAAATCTAGATTTCGAGAATGGATAACCAATCCATAAAATATATAAAATGTAGATTAGATTGATATCCAGATCCAATAAAATGGATTTTAAATAGATTAAATTTTTAATAAAATAGATATTAAATAGATTGGATCATAGAAAAAATGGATTGGATCATAAAAATTGAATTTTTTATCCACTCTTACGTTGCATGCACAAGTTGGACAAATGTAAGGATATAGAAAATAAGAGGAAAAAGTTTAACTAAGATAAAGGAATATTTTCCCTCTTAATGGCTAGATGGACATTAAATCCTTGCAAACAAGGAATAAAGGACGCGAGTCGCAGATAATGTATTTTTAGTTCATATAATTTATTTTAAACAAAACATTATATGAACTGAGAAAACGAAAATAAATATATTAAAAAGAAAAACATGATAACATAGATTAAAACAATTTCTTTACGAGACTAGAAGTTAACAAAAGTACATAGTAACTAAAAATGAAATAAAGTACCACTATATTTTAAGAACAAAAAATATATTTAAGTCTACTTTTAATTAGTTAACCATCAACAAATTTTTTTAGTGTATAAAAAAATATTAAACATTTTTTAAATAATATTTTTACATCATAACTTATTATACTAATTAAATGCATAAATACATTTGTGAAACTTACTTCTGTTTTTAAAAGTTTTGGGTCCAACTTTAGTAAAAAGGAATTCAAGTTAGCCACTTGTTTTCTTTTCGAAAATCCGTTCAGTTTTTCGACTCAACTTTTCACTCATTTTTTCTCTCATTCACCCAAAACAGTTCACTTACTCTTGCTCTCCTTGAAACAAAATCTGAGTTAGGGCTTAAGCAAGATCCTCCTTTGAGCTAACCGAATTGCTCTTCTTCCATGTAAGTTGAACCCCAAACCTTCATCCTTTCTTCATTATTAGTTTGGTTGTGTTGGTTCTGTCTTGGGGTCTTCCTTAAAGCTCATTTTTCATCCATTTGTATTCATGTTTTTTAGCTTCCTAGTCTGTTTTGGAGCTGTAATACTCCTCTCCACCTAGGGCTCTCTCCTTATCAAGAGTAGTAGCATATGTTAAGGTAAGGGAAGCTAGAGTTTTCAAATGCTTTTGAAATGTATGACTGTTTGTGGTTCTAAATCGTGTTTTAACCGTTGAATATGTTGGGTTTTTAATAAACTTAAATGTATTAACAATTATGGATAACTAGCCGTTGTAAGAAACTAGCCGTTGTGAGTGGTTAATGCACTAGCCGTTGGAGTCTACGTAGTTAATAAGTTAGCCGTTTATAACCGTTTATAGCCGTTGAGAGTACAATGGTCAGGAAATGTGGGTCTATAAATATATTATGTATTGTATGAATAAACAACAACATGAGGTGAATAAAGTTTTTTCACAAGTAAAGAGTTGTTGTCTAACAAAGTACTAACAAAGTGGTATCAGAGCCAGTTAGCTCGAGTGTTTGAGTAGAAAAAAGAGAGAGCTAGAGAGCTTGAGTGTTTGAAAAAAGAGAGCAAGAGAGCTAAGTATTTGAGAAAAAAGAGAGTGAGATGGCCAATCTTACAAACAGTATTTCCCTGCCCAAGTTGACAAAGGCTGTCAACTATGACAATTGGAGTCTCAAAATGAAGGCCCTTCTTGGATCCCAAGAAAATTGGGAGGTGGTTGAAGATGGTTTCGATGAACCAGCCAACATTACAGGTTGGTCAAATGCCCAGATGAAAGTGCTGAAAGACGCACATGTGAAGGACAAGGCAGCTTTGTACATCCTATACCAAGTTGTGGACGAGTCTGGCTTTGAGAAGATTGCAAGTGCCAAATCTTCAAAAGAAGCGTGGGATATTTTAGAGAAGGCGTATAAGGGAGATGACCGAGTGAAGCAGGTACGACTTCAAACACTTAAAGGCGAACTAGAGAGCATGAGGATGAAAGAGACCGAAGGAGTAGCCGAGTACATTACTCGGGTTGAAACTGTGGCGAATCAACTTAGTAGAAATGGAGAGACGTTACCCGCTAACCGAGTTGTGGAGAAGATCTTGAGGTCATTGACAAACGACTTCGAGAATGTGGTGTGTGCGATTGAGGAGTCGAAGGACCTATCAAAGCTCACAGTTGAAGAGCTTGCGGGATCTCTTGAAGCACACGAACAAAGAAAGAAGAAGTGGGAGCCAATTGATCAATTACTCCAAACGAAGATGTCAATTAAAGATGAGAAAGCTCAGAATACTCAAGGTAGAGGACGATATCGAAGAGGTATAAGAAGTGGTCCTGGTGGTAGAAGCCGAGGACAAGAAGAGAAAGAACAATCCGATCAACAAAATTGGCACGGAAGAGGACGAGGTCCATGGAGAGGAGGTCAATCAAGCAACTCAAATATTGAGTGCTTCAAGTGTGGCAAGTATGGCCATTATGCAAAAGAGTGCTACTCGGGCAAGTGTTTCAGTTGTGGTAAGTCCGGACATTTTACCAAAGATTGTAGATCTAAAAGTAGAAAGGAAGAGACGATCAACCTCACAAAAGATGTTGAAGAAGAAGCGACATTATTGATGATGGCGCGTAGCTCGGGAGTCGAGCATAAGCAAGTGGTGAACTCGACAAGAAGACCGAATAGCATGAAGAATTCAACAAGAAGACTGAGTATAGTTGATAACTCAACCAGACAGTCGAGTAGCGTAGATTACTCAAATAGCTCGATGGAGCACGTGAAAAGCTTGAATAGCTCAGAATTTGAAGAAGAAGAGCTTCTAATCTAAATGTTAGAAATTGCAAAAGGAGACTTGCAACAGAATATTGGAAAGGAGGTTAGAAACAATTTAATTCTACAAGAAAGCGTAGAGAGAAGGAAACAAGCTTTGCAAAAGTGGCGCTTGGAATTTGAAGAAGATGTTTCAAGTTTGCAAGAACGGTTACAAGTTAAGAAGGATCTGAGAGCTGCACTAGAGGTGCAAGATGAGAAGTGGCGACTTGAAATGGATGAGGAGATTGAGCACAATAATACGTGTGTGTGGTCTGATCATTCAAAAGGAAGTCGGCCTATTGATAAGAACTTAGTTAACGGCAAGTCGGCCACAAAGACAAAGAACCTAATGAGTAACAAGTCGGCCAAAGAGAAGAACAGGTTTGCTAGTAAGAATGCAAAAACTGAGAGAGTAGAGAACAAGTTAGCCATAGGGAAAGTGAAATACAAGTCGACCATAGATAAAGTGAAAGGGAAGTCAGTCATGAAAGCAAAGAACTTAACTATTCATGAAAGGGACAAGCACAATGTGAGAAGAGTTATTACACGTTGGAAGTCGTGATGAAGAATAAAGGAATAAAAATGGAGAATAAAAGAAGCATTTAAGTTTACGGGGGAGTTTTGTTGGGTTTTTAATAAACTTAAATGTATTAACAATTATGGATAACTAGCCGTTGTAAGAAACTAGCCGTTGTGAGTGGTTAATGCACTAGCCGTTGGAGTCTAGGTAGTTAATGAGTTAACCATTTATAGCCGTTTATAGCCGTTGAGAGTACAATGGTCAGGAAATGTGGGTCTATAAATATATTATGTATTGTATGAATAAACAACAAGAGGTGATTAAAGTTTTTTCACAAGTAAAGAGTTGTTGTCTAACAAAGTACTAACAGAATACTGTGTGTGATTGTATGAAAATTAACTGGTTGTTGTTTGGTTTTGTTTTTCTGGTTTGCATGCACGAGCAAAGGAGAAATCTGCTCTTTTTGTCTAAGCGAGCAACCCTCACCTAAGCGAGAATAGCAGAAAACTTACCTATTTTTGCTCGAGTTATCACTCAAGCGAGGAGCTTCAGTTTTAGAGCAAAGAGTAATCTCGCTCAGGCGAGAATCTCACTGTGCTCACTGTTCGAGCTCTCACCCAAGTAAGAATGTCTCGCCTTAAGTAAGAGAACTTACGTCGCTAAAGCAAAGGCTTGTAGCTTGAGCGAAGAGGCTAGTGCAAGGAAGTGTTTAAATTTGCTTGATTTCTTATATGGTTGGATGTTTCACTCCTTAAAAGCATGTTGTATAATATCGTGCATGTATGATGTGATGCTTTGAGACTGTAATGGATATGTTTAACATGAGATGATTATTATTATGTAATATCATGTGGAATATGCAAGGGTTTCATGGAAAAACTCTTATGGTGATAAAGTAGGGTGTGTAATGACTTAAGGATTCAAGCAAAGTCACATCCTGACACTCTAATGAATCAATCAGACTCACATAGAGTATACTAGTTCATGTGGTGAGAGTAACATGAGGTTTTTAGTCTTTGGCAGGATAATGGCTCTAGATGATCATGGACTAACCTTGTGTGTGGTAGGGTGAAACTCATTGGCAATGGTTCTGCAGAACAGTAGAGACCACCACAAGTGCAATCAACCAATGAATTCAATTTCATTACATATATTTGAACAATTGAGTTATAGGATCTTTGAATTGTTTGCTATCACATGTTGCTCTTGCTTATAGTCTGGTTATTTATTTATATGTTAGAATTATTTTTCTCTATCTTACCCTTTTTCTCTTTGTATTTGTTTCTTGTTTGGTTGTTCTTCTTGCAATGATCACCAATGTTGGTGTGAGTAAATATAGAAATTCCTGGTGATCGCGTGGAGGGTGGAAATGCAGCAATTTAGACTATGCTGATTTGTTATCGCTCTTTTGAGAATCTTTTAGGACCGTGTTTCTTTGCAATTTCTTGTTCTGTGAGCAAATCCTATGACCTTAATCTTTTCTTCTAGTACATAATATTTTAGATAATTGTAATGATCGATTTTATTTATGTCACAAATATATTATATGATAAAATATATTATATGATGTTTTGTTTATTAGAGTTTATTTATTAAATGGGATCTCACTTGCAAGCAACATTAATATTCCTGTTTTATGAAAGTAGTCATTAATACTGATTCAGCTTTCAAATAATACTGGTTGAGGGATCTTTGGAAATGAAAAGAGAGGAATCTCATCCTGTAAGTTTTTGTGGGCCTCGCATATGTCTTTTACTTTTTGTACACTTTAATTCTCTTACCCCAATTCGTAATGATTTGAAAAATTAATCATCTCGTAATGAGAAAAAGACAAATATCATAAACAAAGGGTAATTAAGGGAGAATTTATATTACCATTTGCTAGTTGTATTGTAGTCGCTTTGTAGAAGGCTAGGGTTGAAGTAGACCTTTTTTCTGTCACTTTTTACTAGAAATGAAATTAGAAATGAAGTTATTTTTGTTTTCTTGACATTAGAAACGGAAAATAGCATTAGAGATTAGAATTTAAATTAAGTCTTACTTGGTCTCTAACCAATAATAACTTTTAAATACATGTTTTATTTCCAAATAAAAAAATGTCTAGTGCATTGATTACTAATTACTTAATTTTAAGTGTTGTAAGAAAGTATTTCTAAGATGAAGATCCTTTAATATTATATTTTGTTCTAGTACTCTTTTAATTTTGCTTCCGTGTGTTTCTCTTTTAAAAATATGATACTGTTAAAGGTTACTATATTACTGGCAAGGGAGAAGAGGATCTTGTGTGAGCATAAGTTTAATCACTAAAGACTTCTGACTAAGATCAATGGCATCAATTTTTTTTTTCAGCTAAGAATTTGGTGAAAACAAAGAAATTTTCAATCCCGTTTGGAGTAGAAGAATCAATCCAGATTAAGCTATATATTCAGATACTTCCACAAATCACGTGGAGCAACTAATTCTAAGTTTTCTTTCTGAAGATGGTATACAAAAAGATTTACAGGACATGGATTCCCTACAAAAACATAAGGTTCTTTCTTTACACCTTACCCCTGGGGTCGAGACAACTTAAATACAGGAGATAGGGGAAAGAGAATAAAAAATAATAAATCAGCAACTCTGTTCAGCACGGATCACAGGGACTCACTGCCAATGGTTTTGGCTAAAAGTTACGTGCACTCCTGAAAATCCAATGAGAAGTGCTGTGAATGTCCATAAAAATTAAGCATCAACACTGCAACATACTAGATCATCCCTTGATAAGAGGCTTACAATAAAATTACGTTTTCAAGATACCGGCCTTTGTTTTATACCAGGACTGAAATCCCTTTTATTTTCAGGGTCAAAATGTTTCAGTTATCCTAGTGTAACTGGAACCAGATCAGGCAGGGTGGTTATTCAAGAACGAGAAGAATTGCACAATAGGTAGAAGTTTCCAATGCAAATAGAAAAGGCAGGGTGGTTATTCAAGTAATAATTTTCTTTTTATACTAAACAATTAAGCATAAAAAAAACAGTATCACAGTAAAGAAAAATAAAGATAGAAAATTGACCTGGTAGAAATTGTATGGGAATTTACACTCCCCCTAGGAGCACTAGCTCGGCGTGCCCTATGGTCATGTTCCTTGCTTATCCGCATTGCGGCAACCTCCTTCTCCATAGAAGCAACTTCCCTACGCATTTTTCTGGCCTCAACTTCCATAGCTTTGTTCAACGTATCAACCTTTTTTGCCAACATCTTCCAACATTAAATAAAAAAAAATGAATTAGACAAGGGAAAAAGTGGAATAGGTAATCTTATATATGAATTGAGATGATACCTCTATTGCATCATCCTTGTCTTTAAGAGTCTGGTCCTTTTCATGACAAGCTTTCCTAAGAGATATGACCTCTTTTTGCAACATGTCATACAACATTCCTGAAACACAGTCTTCATTTTCTGCTATAGATTTGTTTACTTGAATACCATGTGCACTCTCCTTGTGTGCAGTAATAGTCTCACTGGTGACGGTCTGATTATTGGTGTTTGTTGGCATGTTATCTACCCCATTTGCATCAGAGGTTCGCCTCTCTCTCTCCAGGTTTCTACTACCACCATCAAATGATCTAGATGAAAGTTTGGCATGTTTTAGTAACACATTAGCACTATTAGATCTTAGAGAACCTGATCTTGAAATTGAGGTTTTCCTCGATAAGTATCCATTGGAAGAAGATGCAGAGAGACTCTCAGCTCCACCAAAAGACTGTCGCCGTGAAGGCCCGGTGGCAATGTTTCTTCCATCTGATACAGTGAATTTGAAATTACCATTAGATGTCTTAACCCTTTCTTCCAAAACTTTGAAGCGCAATTGATATTTTTCCTGTGACATCAATTAAATATTTTAGAATAAGCTTTTCAATAGGAATCAAGTGTTTGGAGTCAGATAAAACATTATGCACCTTCATTTGTGCCTCTGCTTTTGCGGTACGCTCAGCTATAGCCAATTTATCACGTAATTGTTGCATTTCACCCTACAAAATAATGAAATTGTTCATGTTTTCAATAAAGCCTAAAAAACTTCATCTAATTTATGTGCAATCAAATAACTTCCTTCTAGCACTTTAATGTTATGGCTGAAAATAAATTAAATAGAATCACAAATAATATAAAAAATATCTCTCAGCCTCTCTTGCAGTTTTTCCACTTATGACTGACTACCCTCTTCACCAGTCAGTAGTCCTCTAACCTTGGCATCAGGAATATAAACATCTAACCACAACGTAACCAAGAAGACTAGTGTCAAAGATTAGAACAGGAAAAATGAAATATCTTATACATGACACTCTGAAAACATCAATCAACAGGAGTATTTAGTGAACATCAGTTACCAGAAATATCCAAATAACTTTCAAAAGATAAAGCAAAAGCAATTTCTGAGCAGTTTACATGCCTGAAAAAATTTTCTTTCTTCTAGCCACTGCTTCACAGGCATCACTTTATCATTAGCATCTTTCCACTCGTTTGCAACTACAGTCGCAACCCTGTTTGCAGTAACTTTGGCACGAGCTACTTCCCGCTCTAAAATTTTCCTTTCCTCCTATGTCAAGTTTGAAGGTTAGAACATATAAGCAGCTAAGAGCATCTGCAATGGACTCAAAACAACAAACAGCATATATGATAATTAGAATGTAAAGAATGGTAATAATTACATTCATCTCTTGCACTTTACGCTGGTAATCACGGACAGCATTAGCAGCAGCCCCACCAGCCAAGACTGCCTCTTCAAGCTCCCGAACAGTTTGGGTTAGTTTTTCAACTTCAGCAACCTTTTGGCGAAGCATTTTGTCCAAGATTTTGCCCTCCTCCTAACAACGGTGTAAAATACTTCACTAAATTTTGTATTCCAATCATTGAGTATGAAAAATATATATGCCTTACTAGCAAGTGTAACCACAAGTAAATTAAAAGAAATCAGAAACCTGGCATATTTCAATCTGTTTCATTAACTCTTGGTTTTTGTTTTGCAGATCATCAACCAAGGATGCTTTTGCCAAAGCAATCTGAACCGTTCTCTCAGCCTCAAGAAGCGCAGCCTCCTTTGATTTGGTTAGCCGATCTAGTGCTCTGTTGTCATCCTGCAGCTTTGCCACCTAAAAAAGTATAGCAGCAAGGATAAATAGATATCCTCCTTAGACTTGATTCTGATCATTGAATGAGACACCCATGGGACATCAAATAACTGAATAAACTACCATCCAGCCCCAGATGAAAATCAATTCAATGCATAACATAGTAATCAAAATGTACCTCCATCTTAGCAAGCTTAAGCTCTGCCTCCAGGGGCGTGATAATAGCTTCAATAGGAGGCATTTCATCATCTTTCTGTGCAGCATGAACTCTTCGAAGAGTAGCTTCTGCAGCAAATTGTGCAGCCATTGCTGCCCTCTTCTCTTCATTGATTTTTTTTATTTCAAGGTTCTGTCAAACATATTACTAGCATTAAGTTGCACTGAAATAATGGTTATTAAGAAGTGAAGAAAAAATCCAATGAGGTAATACCTAGTGTAACTACTATTACTACCTTACTTTCCAGAAGAACTTCAGCAGCTTTTAGCTTTTCATCCACCTTGTTCAGCTCATCTGTCAGCTGAGATGATTAAACAGAATTAAAACACTTTATAAAAAATGAAATTTGAAATCTTTAACTACCAAAATCTTATACATACAGAATTCACGTAGCAAAAGCCTCGAAAAATTTAATACTTCAACTCAGAATTACTAAAAGCGTGTTGTTGTTCTAGAGAAATGAGAACATTCTAAAGTGAATGTATACAGTAGTGCATTGCTTTGCTTTGTCAAAGAAAACAAGGAAAACAAAATGTAGTAGTTCACTGCTTTAGTGGGAATCTCGTTCATACCACATAATACCTAGGTTCCTTGTTGAGAATAGAATACAACTAGAAAATAAATAAATAAATAAATCTTATCATGGACCCAGAAACAACTTACAAATGCAGGAGAAGCAAATAATACAGAATTATCACACCAATAATAATACAGCTTCCTCATCTATCATCCCAGTTTTTGAAGATTTCTATAAATTCTATATTTCAAGATCAATTGATTCAAATTTACTGTTGCTCTGCTTCTATAATATGAAAATAGTTTTAAGCAAATTCACTAGCCAAATAGACTCCAAGTTCACTGTATGAAACCAAATAATCAAAGGACCAATTATCTTTTGCTGACCAATTGAGCACTTAATCAAGAAAATCAGAAATGCCTAATTCAACGGTTCACCGAGACAGACACTATCCCATTTTCATCTCAGAAGTTAACATAAAATACAATTTTCTGTTCTGAAAAATTACAAAGCGGATTACAGCATTTAGAGAATTCAAGAGAGAAGATACCTCTTCAACCCCCTTTTCCTTAAGACGCTCCGAATTCCTCAATGACTTAATTTCCGCAAGTGCGTCCCCAAGCTCCCTATCTTTCTCTGCAAGCCAGCTAATCCAGAGTTAACAAAAAAAAACACGTGACACGAATAATCAAACTAAATAAAGCAAGTGCATTTTTTAATTAACTTGTTCCATGCTCAGTTTCAACAAGCTCGTGATATAAAAATTAAGAAGAATCAATTAATTAATTAATTGTTAATTCATTTAATTTCGGTTTTTCAGTGAATTTGAACAAAGCACACTCTTTGTACACACGAACGATGAGGTATCCAGTATGATGTTTTATTTTTCGTCGAGAAAGAAGTTGGTGAGTGAAATTGAAGTTGAAGAAATGGTGGATGCCTCGGAGTTCATTCTGGAGGCGCGTGAGCTCGACGCGGACCGGATCGGAGCCGTGAAAGAGCGTGATGAAGTCGTCGGAGGGTTTCTTGGGGCGAGGCTTGAAGGACTTGGGGTCGGGTTCTCCGGCATTCCCAATGTGGGTGCTCGCCATCACAGATCTGTTTAGTGATGCTTCAACCTCATACAAGAAGAAGAAGAACCCTAACTAACCACAATTTGAAAATCAAAAACCAAAGAGAGAACAGTGGGTTTGTTTGTTTGTGTTGTTGTAGTGTAAGAGTGTTAATGTATGCTGTTACTGTGTTGGTGTTGCGCAGTGACAGTGATATTAAGGTGTAGGCAGCGTTTGGAAGCGACAAAAAAAAAAAAACAGGGCCAGGATTTTAATTAGGAAAATCAATGATAAGAAAGGTGAAGCAATTAATTTTTCATGAAAAAAAAAGTTTTCATACAAAACTAGAATTAAATATGAATAAATTCGTTTAGAAAAATATATTAATTTCTTCCAAATTTAATTTGAATTTATTAATTCTTAACTCTTAATATCAACAGAAAAAAAATACATTCGAAATAATTGGGATGGAAATAGAAACAAAACCGACTTACGTTATGACCACGGTCTTAATCTATAAACGAAAAACTCGATTTTTTTTTGTCTTTACTCCTTTTAAGAGAAAATAACGAATAAAAAAATATATATAAAGTATATAATTCTTAGATTTAATTTTGCAAAGTTGAAGTCGTTTAGGGAATAATGAGATATATTATGATTGATAAATTTTGGCATGGCACACGTGTGGGGAGGAAAAGGAATGGTGTTATACGTGTAGGTGGAAGAATGGTTTGGTTGGTGGAAATGATTAAGAATGAAAAGAAAGGAATACGTGGATGGGATGATAAGTAGGGTTTAGTTTAGGGTAGGTACAGGAGAGGAAATGGAATAAGAAGGGAAGGATAGCACATGGGAGTGGGAGTATATAAAACTTCAATCCAATTCCATCGACAAAACCTAAATCACACATTTTGTCTTTTTATAAAAAATAATTTTTTTTTATTTTTATTTATTAAGGATAATTTTTATTTCCATAATAGTTTTTCAAAACAATGTCATACTAATGTTCTGTTATTAATAGTTAAATTTATTAATTGAGTGTGATTATTAATATCCTAATATGGATAACTAACTAACCTGGTTATACTCACAAATATAATATATTAGTACTTTTTTTTGTCATAAATTTTGATAGTGTACCAGCAGTGAATTTGGATTGCTTAGTTTGTAAATCAAAGAATAAAATATGAAGTTAATTTTTGTATGAGGCAGAATTGCACATTTATAAGACCGAAAAATGGATTTAAACAAAATGAATATATCATATTAATTTAAAGTGTGATATAAAATTTTGTTTTTTAAGCCGTGTTCTTTTGAGATAAAGGATTGGAGAGAGAAGGAGAATAAGAGATTGGAAGGATTGGAAATGGAGTTTTTTTCTTTTTAAGATTTAGGAGTGATTTCAGAGTGGAATAGAAGATAAAGTTTATAATTGAATTGACTGATATGATATATTAAAAAAAAATTAATAGAAAAAAATAGATTAACAAAATGTCCTTATTATTATAGAAAATAAATTTAATATATAAGGTGAAAAATAATTTATTTACTTGAAATTTTTTTTTCTTTTTAATAGTAATTTTAGAAATAATAAAATTTTATTATAATCATAATAAATTATTATTATTATGGTTAACATATAATTAATAAAGTGAACTGAAACCACGTGTATTGATTTTATGAGTTAAATCACATGCAACAAAAATTAAATAATGAAGGAGTAATTTAGTAAATCTAGTTGTGTCACCCTCAAATCTCAATATAGATAGTGGAATTGAATTTTCAGTGAATTTATCTAATCATCTCTTCTCATTACCTTGCATCACCTCCAAAAGAACACATTACTAATTCCCTAATCATTGCTTCTCATTCCTTGTGAACAGTATATTCACCCAAAAGAACATACTGTAGAGGAATTGTTGAACTTACTAATTTTTGTAACTTTTTTAAAAAATAAAAAAATTGATTGCTTATATTTTGTATGTCCTTTTTTATTTATGCTTTCCATAAGTTTCAAATTTGAAGATTTATTTAATCGGTAGGTTTAGTGAGTCTTTTTCTTTTTGTTGTTTCTTCTTATTTTATTTATGAATGTGTTTTAATTTTATCATTTCTTTTGGTTGATTAATACTATTCTCTTAATTAGTTCATTTTCTAATAAGCATGTTAAATAATTGGAAAATAATTTTTTGACTACTAAATTTTGACAACTTTATCTTACAACCCTATATTTGTAGTAGGAATGCTAAGAAATGGGCTTTATACATCACGAATGTGAAACTATACATTAATGAGTGTTTTGATAGCGACTCGATGGGCGATGAGATGGAACAATAGATTCAACAAGAATAAATTTTACTGTGATAGATTCTGGTACCATGTTAAGAATTTTAAATCTAACACAATCTTATCAAACTAACTTATAAGGTGAGATTCGTATACATTTATATATTATAAATTGACTTGATCTTTAGTTAACATGAGATTTAAAAAAAATTGTATGTTAGTGGTATATTGTTCGTTATGGTAACTCATTTGGATTATATGAGTTTGATATGTGTATTACAATTACATTGAATACCGAATTTGTCTATTTGTTTGATACAAATTTAACATTTAGATAATTTAGTTTTCAAGGTGATTTATTAGGTTTTGAACATATTAATTGTTTGGAATAGTCAAATAGTTATACTCCTCGTAACATGAAACTATGCATTAAATAATTGTATATAGTCATTATAAACTTATTTAAATAGACAAAACACCAAATTATGGATTCTAAAGATATTTTTAAAAATTTGTTATTTTTCTATATCTTACCCAAGTGTTAAGTTGTCCCTCGAACAACGCTCAAATAAGGATTATTATTATTATTATTATTATTATTAATATTAATAAGTGCATAATATTATCACTTGAACACCCGGTCACTTACGTGATAATACTAATCACTCGAGCTATTATATTTCTCTCCAAATTCTTGCATAGCAATAAAAATCTCAAAAAACTATATTTTTGAGTAATTCTTCATTGTTTCGAAAGGTGGTTGTGACGTTTGGAATAAACTTTAATCCAACGTTTCCTCTGTAAAAGGGAAAATAAAAAAGAGCAGAGAAATTGGTCCCTGCACAAGCGTGTAGGGGTTTCATTCAAAAATATGAAATCAAAATCCAAAGTTTGTCTCTCTTATCTTTCTGACTGATATAATATGATATCACACCATGATTTAAGGATTAGGCCTCTCTAAAATAAGTTCCTAAGAAGATTTTCTCAGAATAAAAATTTAACTCTACATCCAAAAAACAAAGTGAGTTGGCCACCAACCAAAGAACCAATTATTCAATACTAATTTTGAAAACTTGTTTTTGTATGGAAAACAATTGCCATAGGAAAGAGAGAAAAAATATTAAAAAATATAACATTCCACATATCCTATAAAAATCACTTTAAAAACTCACATTTAAACTACGGATGAATATGAATGGTGGAATAATTAACCTTTTTTTTTTAACTTATGGAGCTAGTTTCGATTTAATTAAAATGATAAATATACTCATTTTCAAAATAATTGGAGAAATCCTAAAGTATTGAAATTATACATATTAATAGCTCCATATTAGTTGAAACATTGATAATTATCGTTTTCTCTATAAATAAACTTGGAACTAAATGTTCTAGTTGAGTTTCCAAATATTTTGATTTAAAACTTTAATAAAACATAAAAGGTATGCTAGAAGGTAAAAAGAGCTATATTTTTCTTACAGTGTATAAGTTTAGTTTTATATTTTAAAAAATAAGATATGAGTTAACTTATAAGTTAAGCAACCAGTGCGAGATAACCATTTTTTTTCAATAATATCTCTGCAGTATTTACTCAGAAGCAGATATCTCTGCCTTCTGAAAAATATAACCTAAATGATATTGGTTTTAGTGTTTATAGATTAAAACACATATACAAGATGCATAGGCGAGTTTTTTGGTTGTTTGCTTAGGATCGTGTGCATAAATTTACAGTATGTGTGTCAATTTTTGGTTGTTTGTTTAGGTAATCAATTATTTTTTTCTCAATTTTATTCTTATTTTTAAAATGTATCGTAATTTGGTTTTTTTCGCTAATACAATACTAACTGATGCGTCATATATCAATTTGTGGATTATTTATTTATTTATTTATAGTATAATTATTGATTTACTTTCATAATGTGTTGGTTAAGTTTACTTTGTTTTCTTATTATTAATTGGTTCAATTTAGTACCCTAATTATTTAAGAAGGTTCAATTTAGTTATCTCTGTTAAGTTGAAGTTAACATCGTGTTCTACAGGACAGTGTGTCAAACTGTGAAATTCTTTTTAATTTTTTTTTCTAAAAATTTATAAATTGTCACGTGTCAGGTTACTATGGTGCCATGTGGCAGTTTACAGTCGTGACACATGACATTGTTAATATATGTTTTCAATTTAGTCCTTTATTTAAATTTTTTGTTCAATTTATACCCTTATTTTTTAAACTATCCAATTTTATCATTTTCGATTTGAGACCAAATTAGTAAATAAGTTTAATTATAACTTATATATATATGTTAAAATATTTTTTTTTGAATTTATACATCAAATCACTACACCTAAATATTCAAATTATTTTATTTTTTACAAGTGTAAAAAATTACAAAGGTAAAAATGAAAAAAATAAAATAATTTGCATATCTAGGTAAACTGATTTGATGTATATATTAACAAAAATTATTGTAACATGTATATATAAGTTGTAATTAAGCTTATTTATTAATTTTGTCTCAATTTGGAGTGGACAAAAGTGGATCGTTTTAAAAAATAAGGATACTAAATTAAATAAAAAATTTTAATTGAAGACTAAATTAAAAACAACTATTAGCACTGTCACATGGCACGACGGTAATCTAACAAATGGCAGTTTATAAATTTTTAGAAAAAAATTAAAAATTTCATAGTTTGACACGTGTCCTGTACGGACACTTTATTGACTTCAACTTAATGGAGAGAACCAGATTGAACCCTCTAAAATAATTGGGGTAGTAAATTGTACCAACCAATAATAAGGGGACTAAATTTAACTAAACCACAAAATTAGGGGGACTAAATAAGTAATTGTACTTTTTTCTTTCAATATTTTTTAGATGTCTTCAAAAATAAAATTGTCACGTGTCAAATGAGGGGTTTTGTCATGTGGCAAAAGTAATGTAACATGACAATGGTAGTGTCACGTATAACTATTGGGGCAAATGTCATGTGAAAAATTTCAATTTAATCCCTATATTTGTTATTAAGTCTCAATTCAATCCCATTTTCTTTAAACGAGAGCAAATTCATCCCTCCTCAAAATGAGACCAAATTTAACTTTTATCACTATTGTGAAAAACCAGCACGACAAGTGCATCGGTCGCACGTAACAAGTAATATGTATTTTATTGTTCTCTCCCAAGGGACTTGTGCAACGCATGACAATTATTGCAATTCACGACCCAATTAGACACAAAGTTTACAAAACATTAATAAACTCTTTTTGTATTTTATCAAACAGTTGGTGTGCAATATGAAAATTAACATAGAGTATTTACAATTTGCCAATATTAGACTTCACTTCATTCTTATGCATCATCAAACATCTTAGTTCTATATTCAAGTCAAAATCAACTCACAAGATTACTCAAATCCTATTCCTAGAGCCTTAGAGCCTATGATCACTTATCAAGTTTCAATCCCTTGAATCCTCACAAGTGAAACATGCATTAGTCTCAAGAGTCTAAGATTACTAATGAACCAAGTTCTATTCCTAGATATAAGCATACATTAGGTATTCAATTTCAAGTCTAGATTCTAAAGATATTTCCCAACACCTCAAGAATCATAAATCAAGTATGGGAACAATCTACATCAAGCATGAAGCATGAAAATCAAACACTAACTTGAATCGAAAAAACATATACTTTAACAACACAATTTTACACAATAATTCAGATTTTTACATCTAATCTTAACAAATAGAAATGCTTTCCATGGTGGAGAACTTAGGGTCTTACAAAATTGAAGGATAGGGAAGAAATTGGAACCATAAAGTAGAAAGAATTCCTCTCCCAAGGTTCTTGAATACTGCTTCATGTTCCAATTGCGCCTCTCATTCGCATCTCCATCTCTAATTTCGTAGCCCATCATCATCTCCAACCCAAAAGGGGTAAAACCTCCATGGATGAAGAAGGAAACCCAAGAATGAGAAGGGAGAGTTTCCCAACACCGCTAATAACCTCCAAGAGTCTCTCCCTAGCACCCAAGGTGTTTCTATTCGTGAAAAAACTGAGGAATCCCCCAAAACTCTCATAGAAACATGATTAAATAATCATATTCGCGTATTATGATCGATATTCTCGCCCAACGACTTCATTCTCGCTCAGCGAGGTCTAAAATTGACGCTCTCAGACTTGTAACTCGTTGGGCGAGTCATATTTTCGCCCAACAACTAAAATACTATAGTTATGTGCTGTCATTTTAGCCAAGCGGGAAACTAGCTCGCCCAACGAGTTAGCCTGGCGCCCAATGGTTGTTTTTTGGCCTTCCGAGATTGGTCCAAGACAGTAAATACCTATAGGTGAGTTATTTCTGCATGTTTGCAGTACTGGGCACGATTCCAGTGCCTCCTGACATGGATATTTGTCTTAAAATCAATATTTCTTGTCCAATCATGCTTTCTTGAGTTCGAGCTTGCTTTCCTCCACCATAATTGCTTCTTATTGACTTATTTCACACACTCATAATAGAGATTAGAAATAAAACAACTAAAATACAAAAAATGCAAAAACATCATGAACTTGAGGATTAAACAAGATAAAAGCTATGGAGAAATTGATTTTATTCATAAAACTTAGCAACAATAAAAGGTAGAAAATAACGTTATCAATCACTACAAGAAAATCCTTAACTAGAAACAAATTTTAGAAACAAAAAACAACTAGTCACTATAGTAACCAATTTATATACCAATTCAAAAGCTGAAAATTATTGATTACTAAAATAGTTACTTTTATGAATAAAATATTATAATTGGTCATTAAATAATTAGAGACTAATTTAGAAACTAATTCATTTGGTAGTCAAAACCTTGGTAGCTAATCTTTAGTAACCAATTTCCTTTGGTAACTAATTTTAAAGACCAATTTAGTGACCAATTATAAGTTTTTATTCATAATAGTGACTATTTTAATAACCAATAATTTATAGTTTTGTAAATTGGTCATTATAGTTACTAACAATAATTGATCACTAAAATTGGTTACTATTTATGAGCTTTTTTGTAGTATATATAAATGTTATAATGATATTTTTATTAAAATTAATATTTTTAACAAGATTAAAATAAAAATTGGACTAAAGTGAGACAAAGTAATAAATAGAGGGTTTAAATTGAGATTTTTCACATGACACATGTTCTAATCGTGACATGTGGTATTGTCATTGTCACGCCACATTTTCTCAACCACGTGATAGGACTCCCTCATTTGACTTTGGCAATTTTATTTTAAAATTAAAAAAAATTAAACAAAAAATTATGAGTTAACACGTAACATTGTGTAAACAAAAATGACTGAATTGCAAAATATTTTTCAAAAATGATGATGAAATTTATACTAAAAAATGTGACCTAATTAACTCAAAATGTATGCATTTAGTCACTTATTTATCTATGTATTGCGAACATACAAATTTTATTTAATGTAATTAATTTCATTTCACTTTATGTTTAAAACAAAAAAAATAACAGGCCTCTATTAGATTCATTTTTATCTCTTCCTTCACACAATACAAATATGTTTTGTTATATTTAAAATTTTCCCAAATATCTTTTTAAACTCACAGAGATTCCATTCTATTAGTCTCTTCCAACTCATCTTCATTGACTTCATTTGTATATAATCATAACATGCTAGTCGTAGCTAGTTATTATTACACAACGTGAGTTCGAGCATATTGTGAAGTGTTAAAACCTAGTTTTTCGGAAAAGGTAAATTTGGTGATAATGAACAAATTAACAAAATCGAATTTGATTATGTACTCAGAGATACAAATTTAATGCTTGATTTGAACACTAACATTTGTTTACGTAAAAAACTTTAAAAAAAGGTTACGTTACTTTGAATGTTTCAGTACTACTTAATATTTTGCAATTAGTTTTCTTGGATTGTTATACTTTAATTGAACCTTCGAATTCTGGGGCTTTTCTTTCAATCAATTTAACAACTGATGAATCGCTAACGTGTTGACTTTAGAGCATTACAATTCTTATCAGACTCAGTTTTTCTTGTAGAAAAAAATGGTTAAAAGGAAAAAAAAGATGATGTAAATTTCTTCAGCAATTAGTTAATTATAAAATAAAGATTACATAGAAGGAAAAAAATTATTTGTATTTTTAGCTCTTCAGTTTATAACTGATTAAATTTGTTGTAAATATTTGCATATTTCAAAAGTAGAAAATTAGTTTCACATTATTTAATTTATAACTTTTAAAGAGTTGACATACTGAGGAATTGGAAAGTTTAAATAGCACTTTAAATTAGAGATATTAAAAAGTAAAGCATGCCAAACTCATCCTTACTAAGATAAGATAGAAAGAGAGAACAATGTAAACATAAATTAAATTTTGGCCATAAATACCTTTAATATTAAAGTGAATAATTGAAGTAAAAGAAAAAGTAGAAAATGAAAATGGAATAGAAACAATTATAAAAGATTCTTCCTAGATTTATAACTATTCTTAAATTTGTTGATCTCATTCTTGCATAATTTGAGTATTTCCTTCTTCTTCCACTTTCTCTACAAGGCCAGTTATCAACCTTTTCATTTGATGAAAAAAAAAAAAAAGTTCAATAAAATATTTATTATAGCATAATGGTTTTTGTATGAAATAGTATCAGAATCTGAGGAATTAACGGTTGAAATTGTATGATTTAATTGATTCTGAGGTGATGTTGAAGCATCATGAATAGCTTATATATTGGCTAAAGTGGCATTGTTTGGTAATCAATAAATATATTCCAAGATGCTATACTTTATAGCTAATCCAAAGAGAATCTTGTAGGGTTATAATAGTAAAATCATTGTTTTTTGAAAAACAATTCAATAAACTAGAACTACTACTATCAATATGATATTCTAAAATATACCATTTTTAAACATGTTATAACCTTAAAATTTTATTTATAAAAATATCAATAAACTTAATTAAATATAATTTGAAGCTATGTTTATTATACATGAAAAAGATAGATAAATGATGAAATATATATAAGAGTTAGTGGTAGTTGCTTAGTTGAGAAAAAAATATACAAAAGGAATATACAATATAAAATGTATTTCTATAAATTTTGTAGAAATTAAAGAAATACCTTAATTATAACGTACATGAAAACTTAGAACAGCTTATATATTTACACCTATGATTTAATAAAGTGGAAAACCTATTAGAATTTTCTAGATTTATATACTCCATAGAATCAAAGTACTAATGTCCATAAATATGCCTGAGACTAACCATCATTGTACTTGAACCCCACGTGAGACAACTTCGCATGAAAACTTGTAATTGTCCATAAATGTTATAGTTTCCAAAATGCATTTCCAAAAGAAACAACCACTTTTTCTCATGAAAGTGTATAAAATAGAGAAACAAGTGATGAAACAAATTGAGTTACTAGTTAGTAATGTCTTTCTAACAAATATAACAAGAGAGAACGTATATATACAAACATACATACACCCATGGAGCCATATGTGCAACCAACCACAAAACATTAAACAGGAAATGAAACTAAAGAGAGGAAACCCCCCTCAAACAAAAGCTGCTTTCTGAAATATAATGAACAACTATAACCTACAATACAGATACTATTTCTACATTTTCCCCTTCAACAACTTCTATCTATCATACACCTATATAATCAAATTATTGAGACTATTTTGAAAGCACAGAAAAGCTTAAAGAAAAATGTTGCACCACACCAGCAGTTGGCAGAGTAGAAAAATCATAGCATCTAATGTTTATAGCACCACAACTAGGCTTCTTCTACAGGATTTCATTGTCAAAAGACACCACCTTCCATGATTCAGTCATCAGTCTTCAAGAGGGTCATCTCATCAGACTTGAAAAAAAGACCACAAATGGAGCCTTCCCAATGCTTCACTCCCTTGGCCTGGCAAGCCACAGAGAACTCAGGGCTCGCAGCCGCGAAAAATAGTCGCTAATCGCGAGAAGAGCTCGAGCTGATTGCCTCGTCGTTAATATCCGAAGCATCTGTTGGAGTGTCTGCTGTCTCAGATTGTCAGCCTGGCAACATGAAGAAGATAAAATGAACTAATATGATTAGTATTTGATGAGTGAATCCGTCATGTTTGGTATAGTTTAGGTCCAGTTTAAATATTTCTTGATGTTAAGAAGTAGACTTTAAGCCTAACTCAACCTCGTAAAACTGACTTATAAGATGAGGTTTACACTCACTTATATACTTTAAGTTGGTCTTATTTCCGGTCGATGTAGGACTTCCAGCACTTAATGTGACCTTAAAAGACTATTATTTTTTTGAAATGAAGAAAGTACATAAATTAAACTCATTTAACTCTAAGCTTGAGACCTCTTTACAGTTCAAAAAGATAAAGATTTAACAGAACTAAACTGAAAAACACATGTAAGGTTGATTACCTGGCGAAGAAAACCCTCTAAAGTACCAAGCTTTCCCATGGCCATAGCCATTTGGCCCATGTAATTTGCCACATTTCCCGAGGAGCCCGATGAGTTGGGTGAACCATTAGCCAATGTCTCAGACAGTGATTGCTGTAATGCATCCATCCCTTGGGAAAGAGCATCTTCAGCTTGCTGGGATGACTGCTGCAAATTGTATATGCCCATCAACTGTTGCTCAGTTAGAGGCTCCAACTGACTCACAAGAAGCTGCAACAGTGTCAATCAAATCTTAGAAAGGCACAACATGATAAAGGTATATGAAACTTAAACTCAACACTGGAATCAATTATTGTCAAGATAAAACTGTTCAAAAATTGTTATTTATTCTACAATTGGAAAGTTTTTCCTACAATATCTATAGGCATATCTATTTTGATTCTTTTGTTGCAGTGAATGAAGTGAATATTCGAACTAGAAAAAAAAACATGTAATTACAGAACATGGATAAATGACAAACTTTTCACCTTGAGGAGTTCAGACGAGCGAAAGCCTCCAATCCACATGAAACACCTCTCAGCTGGAGTCTTCCACATTCCTGAGAGAATGTGGAAAACATCAGCTTTTGCTGCAATACCTTTCAGCCTGAAGATATCATCAAATTGAGCCATGAAATTATCAACGATTGTTCGAAGTTCAATATCTCCAGCATGGGAATTTATTGCAGCCCTTAGCTCATTTGTTTGCCTGTTATGCTCTTCTAGCCATCGCGCGTACTCTACGTCAAACGCCATAGCACCTGTGCAACGAGTTGATTAAATTGATTTAGGATTTGAAACAAAAAACACAAATTTTGGCAAAACCCTGCCGTGACATCCTTGCTACTGAGTACCATGTTGTTAAGAGTTCAAAATCAGTGGACTTGGCTTTAGGTGTGATGCAATTAACCAAGGCAAATAACACCGAGTTCTATGGTGTACAGAAGAATTCAGCACTTCATTGCACAGAAATGGTGCAAGAAACAATCAAATAGTCGATGTTCATCAATGAACAATGAGAACCATCATAAGTGTATCCAACAAACAATGGTTTGCATCATGAAAAGGAATCATATCACAGAAAACTTTGTGGAGAACTTAAGTAAAAGATAGATATTCTGGTGTATAGCAAATCCATGTTGGTTAGCGACAGAAACTCGAAATCAGCTTTCTGCCAAATTGCCAATGCAAAAATTTACATGTAAACAAATTTCAGGATGCACATATTCTTAATTGAATGTCAAACTACAACTACGCAAAAAAAGAAGATAATTTAATCAAACAAAATTTTCCAAGATTGTACAAGATGTTTAAATACCATTTCCACTCATTGACTGGGCCTGATCTCCAGTGCTTGAAATAAATATTCCCTGGAAAAGATTAAGAACCCAATTGAAACACCTTATATAGTAACAGAATCCAATTATGAAAGCTGACAAAAAAGGGGACTTCAAATGGTAGGTACCAAAATTTTAGAGGACAGAATAAAATACAAGTAACCGAACCTGCTGGCGGGCTCGCTGGAGCTCCTGCTCAAGTTGGGTCAGTTTCAGCCTACTGCTCTCTAATTGTTGCACATATGCCTGAAGGAATAGAAAGAATAATTTCAAAAAGAAGTGAAGAAATGTATATACTAACATATGACAAATTGTTGGGTCTCAATAATATGGCACATTGAACAACTAACCAAATCATAACAATAATTTTACAAGTTCATGTATAATTAACCGAAAATGTCTTACCTTTTTCCTCAGTCGGCTTTTCCTGGCAGCCTCACGATTTTGAGCAAGCCGTCTTAAGGTCTGAATGAAAAATAATAAAGAAAAATTAGCACATAATAACCAAAGACTTATCCTATTTGAACAAGATTACTGCATACAACCTTTTGATCCGATTTATCTTTAGATCTATCGCTGGATTCACCCCTTTCAGGCTGCCAAACAACAATGAAGCACCATATTTTAGAGTACAAATAAGTATGCTTATATATGTATGGTAAAAAAATTGGAATCATAATAATTCTAAATGTCATAATTCTTGGGGGCATATCCAAATGTCATTAAATGGATGAATAAAGTAAATCCAAGATGCAGAATAAACTATATTACACACAACCAAAATAAGTACCAGTTGATTTTTTTCTTCCGTGTCATCTGTTGAAGTATCGGTCCTGGGGCTAGCATCGGCCATGTTGGTCTCTCCCCAATTCTCACGATGACCAGATGTTGAGGCAAGATTTGGTTGTGTGTCTTTCTGTAATGCCAATGTCTGAGACCCAGCAATAGCAGCAGAGAGATTTATATCCGATGTTACAATTGACTGCACCTTACATGTAAGAGAAGAGTATGAAATAAAGGAATTCACAGTAATTTGTAACGTGTTGATTCTTAGAAGGATGTAAGCACATATAGAGGACAAGAATGTACCTTATTTAAAGCTCCAAATTGAATATCAGCACCTAGAGCTTGGCTATTTGATTTCATTTGACTAAACACTGGATCTGAAAGACAGTATAAAAAACAAAAAGGGCAAATAGAGGTTTGATAAGGCACGAAAAGAAAGATGACAATTCAATATGATGCATTTCCATTAATATTTTAAAACTGACACACACACACACACAAGTTTTCTGAGGCAAATCAAACACAACTCTGGTTTAGTGTCCAGCTATTTTACTCCAACCACAATCCTACATCTTGTAATTGGTTTTGAAGGACCATAGTTGAGGAAACACATTTCTTCTGGAAAATTTAGCAAATAAAGATTTTAAGGTAGAAATAACGTGAAGGTTCATGTTAACGACTAAGGGAGTGAAAACCATACAAGAAAATATGAATTTACGATATAAAATATACATCACAATCAGGCACAGAAATGGGACAAACGAATTCTACACCATGGTGAATTCACAAAGCTGTGCTTAGTTAAATAAAATTCTACACCATTAACAGACTATCTCCACAAGATACCAAAAAAAAAAAAACTGATATCCTTACTTAAAAGGTAGCTTAAGGGAGAACTGAAAAGAATATCATATTATTCTTTAGTTGGTATACAACAATCTAATTTGGCACAAAAGCCAAACAAATGAATCCTGAGCACTAACCAATAAGTGCATGCAGCATCTTTCATAGAAATAAAGATATTACCCCCAAGAGGTAGAACATATAGAATGGAACACTTATGTTAGGAGCAAGTCACAAACAAGTGAAATCACTTGAAAAGGATATTATTGTGCCTAGATAAATAATGGCAAGTACAACAATGCAAGCAATGGGATTATGGGACAAGATATTAAATTAACAAAACAGCGAGTCACAGCAACCATAAACACCAACAAAAATGGAATCCAACAATTATAGATCAAAACATGAGCAACATACTTCTGCTAAGGTTAATGGTATCCTCGACACGAAATCCAAGAGACTGCTCTAGGGTTCCAAATTCAGAAATGCGGGAAGGATGAACATTAGTTGCTTCTATGCCCCTGAAACCAAAATCATGATAACACGTAAAAGAAGTATCTGAATGCATAGCCAATCATCTAAGCCGGACTGAGAAAGCCATGGAGTCATTGTCAAAGTACATGTTTCCAAGCTAAAGAAAAGTCATACTTGGATGCTCAAGATCTAATAACAAATACATGAGAAAATTCAAAAACAAAAAGTCATAGTAAACTTTTAAGAAAACATGAAGCCACCAAGAACGGAAAATAAGACCCTACAGTACAGGGTTGTATAGTTTCAACTTCCTAGAATTATATAGAAGAAACTACGAGGGATGAATGAATCAGCATAATGAAGTGAACAGGAGAATTTGTCTCCACTATAGAATAAAGAATCTCCCATAAACAGATACATTAAATATTAAATCATTTTCATTATTTCCCTGTCCTCTGCAACCAATAAGGCCTAAATGTCACCAGCAACACATCACAGTTCCTCAACAACATGAACAGTTACATAAGAGTTACACTAAACTAGGAAACATAGACACCATATAAATAACCTACCCACATGAGAATTATAGAACAAAACAAACTTGATCCCAGGAAACTATAATAAGACCAATAAAGAACAAAAATAAACATTAAGAAACATAAGGGTCCTCTGGAAAATTTACATGGAACTCGAAGAAGGCAATGGAGGAGCGTAGCTTGGCATCCCGTTCACAACCTTGTTGGTGTCCTTACTGGTAACGTTTACCGTTCTACTTCTGCTACCCATCAATAACCATGCTCAGCACAACGACCATCATATCTCTCCACAAACCTTAACCCCAAAAGACCCTGAACCCATTTCACAAGGCACACACGACTTTAGTCAAACCCACCTAAAGGGAAGAAGAGAAACTGGAACACACAATCTTCAACAAGAAAACCACAATTTAACAAGCTTCTCAAAGGTAAAATTCTAAACAAACTAAATTTGTTTGAGCTCAAGAAACAGGAATCATGACAAAACAGTCACAAATTCGGTGTCATAACATTGGAACCAAAAGAAGAGTTGGAAGAACAGAAAGGAAAAATAGCAGTGAGACAGCATCACTCTCCGTACGCCCTTTCGAAACAAAGACAAAATTTTGGAACTCAAAACCAAAGCCTCTGCAGCATCAAAATAACCCCCCAAAAATACTAATTTTGAAAATGAAAACAAAAAGGCCCACCTTCTAAAAACAAAGCTCAAATATATAAACTTGCAAAAGGGAAACACCCCAAATTTGATATCAAAAAGAGTAAAATAAAAAAGTGATCTTGAGCAACCTGGTCGCATGAAAATCGAAAATAAATGAACTTTCCACAGATTTAAGCAACACCCAGAAGAAGAACCGATGGAATAATAGCCCTGCAAACCCTAACGAATGACAAGTTGACGATAAATACCAAGACTTTTTGACTTTTTTGATTGAAGGAGTGGCACTTTAATATTTTATTATTATAATATAATGATGTTACACAGTACAATTTCATCTCTAACCCTGGCAAATTTTTATATCTTTTTTTAATAATTTATTCGGTGATTGTTGCTTATGATTGAAAACAAATTTTATGTTTTTATTACCACACCACACACTCAAAGAGGAGCATCATGTGTCATCAAGTTGATCTTTTTGGTGTAATTATAAATATTTTATGTATGGAGGGTGGAAAGAGAGAGAGAGTGGAAGAAGCGTGACGTTCAGACCATTCCATTTTCTTGCATACGTCCTTTTCGTCTGAAACTCTAGTCCATTTGATCAAAGAAAATAACTTGCCTTTTTAAATTCTTCAAATTTCAGTTAACTTTACCGCTTTTTGTTTTTTGTTTGCATCCTTCTTTTTACCCCTCTGCTCGTATTTTCATCGCCATACCACTACTGCTACACTTTTCACCTCATCATTCTTTTTCAACCAATATTAATAAGGATCTATTTCATTTTTACTTTCTTTTTAAATGCAATTAAAAAAGGAATTCCTTTTAATATAACCTTTCAGATATTTATATTTTCTATTCAAAATTTAATATATTGTTGAGAAATTTAAAGGAGACCACTGTGATGAAGTACCATAGCTGATTATTTCAATACACACTACATCTTGGTACTTTTCTTTTCAAATAATGATTCAATTTTTGTCAATAATATATTCAGAAACAACTATTTAAAATTACATCTCGGTACTTTTCTTTTAAATACAAAAATAGTGTTGTAGTTACAGTTCTTCACGAATGACTTGTCACACATTAATTAGAGGAATTGTTCACAATCTACTTCACTGTTATAAAGCTCAATTGGTTTGTAAGAATAAGTACCAATCTTGAAAGTGATTGAGTGTTATATTAAGTAGAAAATTATTATGCGAATTCTAGTGAAGTCATTAATTAACTAAAAAGAGAAATTGATTTTTTTTTTTTGAATTACATTCAATATTTAATGTCTAAAATGCATAAAGATGGAGCTAATGGATTAAAATATGAAAAATGTTAACATAGTTTTCAGTAAAAGTAATAAAACAAGTCACTAAAGAGGTTAAAAAAAGGTAGAACAACAATATCTTATTTGGGATCAATTAACCTTATCAATTTTTAAAAAAAAAAATATTCATGTACCAAAAAAAAAGTTAATCTTTGTGAAATTTATTTGTCTTACTTAGACTAAAATTGTGTGAACAAATCATTACTAAAATATGACATTAAACTAATAGAGGAAATAGATAAGATTATTATGATTTTAGCATACTCATTATATTATACCGTTTCTAATTGCAACTGAAAAGTTTCTCATCTTGATATCTAATTGATTTTTGGTCAAAAAATTCAAAAGTACTTGTAAAGTTTCATAGAATAACAAACCATTAAAGATATTGATTAGGTGGAGAAGTTTAGCCTCATGAAAGATAATTATGTAGTGATGTTGAACTAGTTCCACAACCTATATACAATGTAAATATTGATACTCATAATGATAAACAACATGATTACAAATATAAGATGTACAATCCTATTGATGAAAATGACCAAGAAAATATCAAGACAAACAAGGAAAAACCAAAATGTTATACAAAGGCTTGGAGAGCACAACAAATAAAAATGGTTGCACACAATGAAGGATGAGATGAAATCCTTACATGATAATCATATTTTTGAACTAGTGAAAATATCTATGGGAGAAAGGTTTTTGGTAAAAGAGATGGTTATATGGAATGAAGTATGAGAGTAATTATATGTCTTCTAAATACAAAGTTAGATAAGTAATGAGAGAATTATGTCAAAAAGAATGCCGGCTTTAGTGAAAATTATTAACTTGTTATGAAAATGTCATTCACTAGAATCATGTTTAAGTTTAATTTCTACTTTTGATTTGTAGATAGAGTAATTATATTTATATTTATATATCATCTATAAATAATTTTAGATATTATTTTAACTACTTCGGTTTATTCCACATTAATTAATTTTTTTATATTTAATGATAGTTTTATGATTCATTTATTGTATGATATTAAATGATAATTATATTTTTTTTTGGATTATACTATTATTATGTGTTTGTTTTTAATAAATGAAATAAAGATTTTTTTAATTAAAAAAACTAATTTATGTATAAAAATTCTAATTCGATACTTTCAAATTTTGTTATCTAAGTTATGTCACTGCTTGCAACAGTCAACTCATAACTCATATTGATAATATAATACTATATATATATATATTATAATTTAAAACTATAAATAAAATAAATATAATTAACATATTATTATTTGTAGTAGTTAAATGAGTATTTTTATTTACTTTTACTAAGTATAAAATGTCACCTAAAAACAAAAATGCAAGACAAGAAGAAAAATCTTAAACGGAGTAATTGAAGGTCACAGTATAGATCTAAAAAAAGTCAACCACATTTTGAAATCATGGTGAAATAAATAGCTAAAATAAAGTGAAAACATGTATAGACTTTTCACTTTTCAGATTTTGCAATAACTCATCAGTACAGTTCTCAGCTTTACACCAACAATACTACCCTCTACACTCCACATTCCACGTGAGTTAATATTTAAGACAATAATATTATAACTACTAAATTTTGATAATTTTTTTTATAATTTAAGATAATATATTTTAAATGAATTTAAAATATTGAAAAGTAAAAAATTATTTAAAAGATGATAACTTAATTATAAAAATAAATTGTCAAAATTTAATTGTTATGTATAATTTTTTTATTATTTATTATTACATAAAAATTGGTATTAATTTATACCTCTCTTTTGATCTCATAAATTTGGATGCTATACCAACATCACTCCTTTGGCTTTTTCATTTGGCGTGTTAGATCAGTAGCTTTTGCCACCACACCCAAACTTTAGTCATTACACATACTAAATTATAAAAGGGGCTGCTCAAGGTTTCATTACGCTTTTTAAATTCAAAAAAATACTTTGTTTTTTCTGTACTATTATAATGTTCCAAATTGGTAGGTGGAATGAGTTTATTGTTTTAGAGATTATAATTTTTGATTGATTTTTTTTTTGTAGTCAATAAATATGAAAATTAAGTGGTTTAGATTGATTGTGGATTTGTTCCCCTAAAATACAATTGGTCAATTTTTTTTAAGTTGTTTTCATCTTGGTGAACATTGGTGCAATGATGGTGTTCTTTCTTTGAAGTACACCATTTGTTTATCCTTTGTGTTCTTCATGCTACGATATCAATATAATAAAAACCAAATTCCTAACATTTACGCACATAAAAAGTGATAGTAAATTTATTTATATATATAGAAAATAACATAAAGGTTATTTACTCTTATGAAACCAATTAAATCATATAATAATTTAACACTTTCAATTGATGTGATTTACTTTCTTAAAAGTTTCATTGATGCAATGCAATTTACTTCTTAAAGTTTTCATTAGTATATACTAAGCTCAATCATATCACATTTTAAATATTGGATTGTCATGATTTACTTTCTTAAAGTTTCTATCAATAACAATAATAACAGCATCTAAGCTTTATCTTAAATGGGAACACCACGAAGAAGCCATGCAAATATCAATATTATTCAATCAAAACCAGCTTCCCCTTTTCAAAACATTTGAATTTCTTTTCAAACTTGCAAATTGTTGAGAATATATATATAATCTAAGAATTTTATTTCACTTTTTTTTCTTACTTTAAGTGACTCATATTATTATGCTGTGTATTATTTTTAAGTTTGTAAACTTTTGTTATAATAATTTAGAACGAGTCTCATAAAATTCCGATTTCATAATTTTTGTTTATATTTCAATTTTTTAAAATTACACATTTTTCACTTTAGGACTTAGCATTTCATAGAGAATTAAAATCTTAAATTTAAAATTCTTGCAAAAATTTACTTTATAATATCTGGATTTTATAATTAACAATAGTTAAAGATTATCTAACACAGAAAAGGGGAAAAGTGTGTGCATAATGATTGACCTGCCTGCCTCGTGTGAACGGTGAAGGTCCCAAGTAATAATAGGAATATAGTATTATTGGTCAGATTGTTAGTTTGAAAATGAGTTCGGAAAATTAATTCAAATAAATTATTTTTATTAATTAGGATCAGTTGAAATCTTTTATATTTCATCATAATTCTAATCAGACAATTTCAATTAAAAACGAATGAGCTCTGTTTTCATAAATACAAATTTTTTCAACATCTACCATTTATATTTAAAACAGATAATGTTATCCAAAAGTACGTGAGTGACTTGTTTTTTATTAAAAATAGTAAACAAGATACATTCATTCTCATTTGATTTAACTATAAATCTAATATTCTATATTCTAATATAAAAAAAAACTATATTCACGTTTTGCTTATTCAAATACAAACAAAATTTAACTATCTAATTTCATGTTAGTATTTAAATAAGAAATATTTCCAATTGATAATTTTTTAAAAGATCTGTAAAAAGTACTGAACAAATTAACTATAGTATGAAATTATATTTTTTATATCTAAGTTTGGAGGTACTACCTCAATTTATTATTATTAGATTTTATTATGATCTTATCGGATTAAAAATTTAAACCAATTGATTGAATTTGAATTACTAGATCTATTCGTATATATTAGTTATAAATATTTAAAAGGCTAAATGTTTTTTTAATGCTTATTTATATTTCAGCATGTTTACGATTTAGTATATTAAATTTTGGAAAGTAATTACAATTTTTAGATATTCATTTTTGAATCATTTTAATTCAACAAGAACATCATAATTCATAAAATAGAATTAACTAACACATGTTAACTTATTTAACGTTATATTAAAATAGACTAAAATAAACGGTTTTTAAAACAAAATACTGGATTGAGGATTTTAAAATTTAATGCACCAAAATATGAAAAAAAGCATAAAAATAAATGTAAAATAATCTTCAAGTTATTAAAGAATTCACCAATTTTAATTGAAGAATAACGTGAACAATTATATAAAATTATATTGAGTTTTGTTCATGGTTATATGAAATGGTCCCTCGCAAACTACACTCTTCCATGCACGTTGAATCATTGTTAACATTGCAAACAGTGGCATTTCCGTGATTTGAGGCAATAAGAGGGGCCTTTGTGTTGCCATTGGAAACAGTGAATCAGGAATGAATCCGAGGCACTCTTTGTTCCTTTCTCCACCGCGCGCCGCCTCCTTTGAAGGACACCAAGTTTCGCTCGTCTTTTGAAATGACAATTTTACCCTTCTATGACAAAGTCAAAGAGGTAACTTTGACTCAAAGAAAAATCAAATGTAATTAATTAACCACCCACCTGCTACTATCAGCTTCTTTTATTTTTTTTAATTTTTGTTTATCTATTTATTTGTTTGTTATGTGGGTTATGATGTTATGATATTTTAATTTGTATGAGGTTTATATGTTTATGTGTCTGACATATTATTTTATATCTGATAATTTAAATATTTTATTAATATTTATTAATAAAGTATCTAATATTATAAATTATATATTCAATTTTAATTTAAATTCACATAAAAATAATCATATATTTTACATATTTTTAAAATAAATTATATATTTTTAATATGTATATATTACATTTAAAATTAATATATCGACGTATTTGATCGTATTATATCTTATACATCTATGTATTATATTTGTATTTGTTTATCATATATGTTATTCATATATGTTATTATATGTTATTGATAAGACCTAAAATTATGTTTTAATTCTATTTAATTTTATGCATGTTCTATTTTAAAATAATTTAAACATATATTTAGTTTATATAATAGAAAAATGAAGAAAAAGAAAAAGTATTATATTTTTTATTCTTCCAGAAACAACAGGAACAAATAGAGTATCTTTTTAACACTTATTGATTGTGTTCTTACTTTATTCCCAATGGATCAAACAACTCTCTTTCCTTTTTTCTGTTTTTTGGTTACAACCTTAACGTTGGAGGACAATCACAGCAGTCACATGCTTAGTGATGAACATAATTATTATAGGATAGTTACGAAGATAAACACTCATTAGTGGATCTTTAAATGATGTAGTATAATTTAATTTATTTTAGTACGTGCCATTAATAGTTTTCCAAATTATTATGTATAATTATTACAACTCCCTTTCCGTTAATAAAAAAATTAGGGTATATTAACTTTTATTATTAAAATATTGCTTAAAAATAATTAATACATATCAAATTTTATAAAAATTTATAGTTAATTGGGATATTAAATAAACTTTAACCTAACAATCATTAATAAAATTTTATTTTATTTAAAAAATAAAAATATCCATAAATATTATAAAGTTGTGTTAAAAAAATTTATTTAATGCACATCAATTAAAAAGTTAAAAATAATTAAGTTCTAAATAATTATATTTTAATGTTACTAAAAATTAAAATATAATTAAATGTAAAAAAAATTAAATTAAAAAGAAAAACCAACAAAAAATAGTGTTAAACATCTAAAAGGTAAAAAAAAATTAAAATATGAATTTTAGAGACTTATTTGAGTTTCATTTATTTGACTTTTCAATAATTTTTTTTCAATATCCATGTTAACTTAACAAAATATCTTGTATTAAAGAAATAAATAATATTTTAATATCTGAAATTATAAATTATAAAGTCATAAAGTTAATCATATAAAAAAATAATTATCTAAACTTTTAAGTGTAACACGGGAAACATTTACTTTTTTTTTAAATTTCATGGTGTTTATTTCGTTTAGAGAGATATTGTTTAAAAATTTCAAAGGTGTTTTTATCTTTATAAAACTTGTTATGAAAATTTATATTATTTTAGTTAGTTAATTATTTTAATTTTCAATAATGAAAAAATTATGAATCAAAGATAATAAATTATACTTTAACCAGTGTCACAAGGTACTAGTTAATATTCTTCGAAAAAGTTATATTTTTTTCTTTTTCAAATGTAAAACTTTAATTCTAAGGTAAACTTTAAACGAATAAAAAAACTATAAATAAAGTATATAATGTTTATTCCTTTATCATTTATAATTTTATTTATATAATATTTAATTTTTTAAACCTTTCATGAGTTTAAAAATACAATTTTAATTTTATTGTTTTTTCGTATCACAATGTTGAAGAAGTATTGAGATATAAATAAAAGTGAACCGATCCATAGTATTATGAGAGTAAGTGGTTCGACTCTTATTAAAGTTTGTATTGTTTTCTTTGTGTGGTTTGTGAATTAGAAATCTCATTGGTGTATAGTTCGACACTTGGATGATTTACTAGTGAGATTTAGTCGTAGGCATGTTACCTAGAGAAATTTAATGTTAATATGTAATGAATAAAATTGTTGTTTAAATGTGTGAATAATAATAATGTCATTCTATTGTGTTAGATTTGGAAGCTAATATGTATAACTTTGCATGTGTTTTTTGAAATAATGAAAAGGACATGTATTGTTAAAACTCACGGTGGAGATTAGAATATAAGTGATGATTTTTGAAAGATTTGTGAATGACGAATTTAAAATTTTAAGTCAGTAAGAATAATTATAAATTATTTAGATCTCAATTTAACAATTTTTAAAAATATTAAATGATTAATGAAATTTAATGTAATTAAATTATATGACAATTTGACGAAATATTTGAAGACTGTTTTATTATAGAATTGATTTCTCATTCAATAAAATAAGATAAATATTAAGGTTAATTTTCGAAAACATGGTATTATATTTTATTTTAATACAAAAGTAAAAAAGATAACGCAGCTTTTTTAGTTATAAAATCGATATATATATATATTTATATATATATATATATATATATA
>Ga0214543_1000368_pt1 | contig 72993 bp, 38 predicted proteins | sample CNSS2metaG_FD_160094 | JGI IMG/M metagenome (GOLD analysis project Ga0214543, IMG submission 160094) | Root nodule microbial communities from cowpea collected in UCLA plant growth center, Los Angeles, California, USA - CNSS2 | ecosystem: Host-associated > Plants > Roots > Nodule | place: USA... | reverse complement strand
ACGGCTCCCCACATACCATTTACGTTACTTATGGGATAATTTGTAATGTTCACCATCCAAATAAGCTACTATTCAATTTGGTCGTCATGGAAATAATTTACTTTTGTTGTTCATAACTCAAGATCAAAATGTCCATCGTAACTTCCCACTTAATCCATCATTAGTCCCTACCTACCTCATTCATTAGTTATGAGACCTTTTTCCATTATCCCCATCCAATTAACATTTAGTAGTCTTAGAAATATTATTATGCTATCATATGATTACAATGAACATTTTTCTCTTGATTCTCAAGTTTTATATTTTCCATTTTTATACTTTTCATTGAATTACTGCAACTGATGTTCAAAATAATAAGAATAACTCACAACTTAATCCAACAAGACTCCTCACATACCTCATACATACTTTAAGGGACATCTTTTCATTACACCATCCAAAAAAGCTGTTTTTCAATTTCGTGGTAATGAAAATAGTTTTTTTTCTATGAAACAATGACAACGAATTGTCTTAACACTCAAGTTTCATATTTTACATTAACAAAACTGTTAGCGATGTTCATAATATTAAGAAAAACCCCCACTTATTCCCGCATTACTCCCCATATACAGAACCCACAATGAAATGAAAGTCCACAAAGGAAAGATTCCAAATGCAGCACCCAATTACTCCAATTAAAAAAAATTAATACTACACAAATTATTAAAAAAATTAAATTAAATTGACGTTTATATTTTCAAATTACACATAAAAAACTTACTACACAATACAAAATCTATTTTTAAATCAACAAATTCAAAAAGAAAAAAATATTATTTTTTCCTCTTTAAAATAATACCTAAAATATATATTTAACCTTTAATGTAACATTTTTTACAAACAAAAAAACAAAAAATAACTCTTATATATATTTTATTAAAATTTAAAAAAAATATTAATTCTAATTTATTTAAAAAAAAATCAAGTTCAGAATTCAGATCCTTGAGACTGAATTCTGACATGGAATTGAAAAAAAAAAACATTAACGATTGGAATTCGGCTCCAGAGGACCAAATCTCCAACTACAATAAAAACAATGCTATCCATGTAAATTTAGAGTGTGTTTGGATAGAGTATTTTAATAAAGTAATTCATTTTTTTGAAGAATTTAGATTGCTTTGTAATAAAATGCTTTGTTTGGATACAAAAATTAAAAAGCATTTCAAATGCAAGCATTTTTTTGAGGGATTTCAATAAGCTAAATTAGTAGAAATTCAAATACCCCCAAAATAGGTGAAATTTGAGGGATTTCACTCAACCTCACATTCTAGACTCTTTGGTAGGCCCGATGACACAAACGGGGCCGACGATTCAAACTGGTCCGATGACCCGAATGGGCTCAACGATCTAGACGGGTCCGACGTCTCAGACGGGTCCAACGACTTGAATGGGCTCGACGATCCAGACGGGTCTAACGACCCAGACGAGCCCGACAACCCAAACGGGCCCCACGACCCAGATGAGTTTAACGACCTGAATGGGCTCGATGATCCAGACAGGCTCGTCCGTTGACCCGAACGGGCCTGACGACCTAGACGGGCCTTACGACCAGAACGGGTCCGACGACCTAGAATGGCCTGACGACTCGGACGGTGCAGACTATCCGGACATGACTAATGATTTAACGGGCCCAACAATCCATACGGGTTTGACGACCTGAATGGGCCGAACGATCCAGATGGGTCCGATGACCCGAATGAGCCTGACGACTCGAATGAGCCTGACGACTCGAACGGTCCCTTTCAAACCTTCGGGCCCGACAACCTGGACGGGTCCAACGACCTGAACGGGCCCGACAACCCAAACAAACTCTTCCAAACCGTCAAGCCCGACGATCTAGACGGACCCAACGACATGGACGATCCCAACAACACAGATGGGCCCGACGACTCGGATGGGTCAAACTATCCGGACGAGCCCGACGACCCAGACGGACCCGACAGTTTGGAAGGCCCGTCCGAGTCGTCGGACCCGTCCAGGTCGTTGGCCTGTCTAGGTCGTCAGGCCCATCCAGGTCGTCGGGCCCGTCCGGGTCGTTGGGCCCGTCCGGGTCGTCAAACCCGCTTGTGTCGTCAGGCCCTTCTTGATTGTCGAGTTTCCAAATTTATCATGAACTCAAAACATAATTAAACCTAAAATAAATATTGTTAAAATTAAATTTTATCTCACAATAAATTCAAATTTTATCTCACAAAAAATTAAAATATAAGGTATTTTAATTTCTTTATCCAAACAAATTATTTAAAAAATAAATAAAATTTAATTATAAACAATTTAAATGTAAAGTATTTCTAAACATTGTTGAAATGTTGGATCCAAAATAATGGTCTAAGGCACAGTCTTCCGTGAAGCGAACAGTGCTATTTTGGAAAAAAAATCTCGCAGATGGCTTCGCCGGAGGAGAAGATAGAGCGAGATCCTTTCACATCCTTCACGACGACGACGACCACACTCCCTTCGCCTCTTCCACATCCGCCACCAAAGTCCGCCCCTTCAATTTCGAGACCACCGTCGTCGATTTACGGACCTCCTCCGCCTTCAACATCAGACGCATCAGCAGGAGTATATATTTCGTCTTAATTAAGGCCAAGATCAACATCTTGCTTCCATTTGGTCCTTTCGTCATTCTACTGCATTATCTCACCGGACACCATGGATGGGTCTTCTTCTTCACGTTATTGGGTATCACTCCTTTGGCTGAACGTCTCGGTTATGCCACCGAGTAAGTCTTACGCGCTACTCAAATCTATGCTAATCTAATCTCCTCTTTAATCTATCGCTAACACGCTCAATTTCCTATTCCTTGATCCAGGCAGCTTGCCTTCTACACGGGACCAACAGGTATAGTTCTACCTTTTATAGTAACTAGTGTCGTATATATCACCATGTTCAATAATTAGTGATTTATTGATGACATAAAACGCATAGTAACGCATCCTCTATTTATTGTACTTATTACTTGTATGCGTGTACGCCTTGTAGCGAAGTACATGGAATACGGGTCAATTGAACTGACTTGATTTCTGTTGGTATGCGCAGTTGGGGGTTTGCTTAATGCCACATTTGGCAATGCATCTGAAATGATTATATCCATTTACGCATTGAAAAGCAATATGATAAGGGTTGTGCAGCAATCTTTACTTGGTTCTATCCTGTCAAATATGCTTCTAGTTCTTGGCTGTGCTTTCTTTACCGGTGGCATTGTCCATTACAAAAAAGTACAGGTTTTTGATAAGGTACATTTCGTGATCTTAGTGAAAATTAGTGCATGTAATTGTCTCTTTGCGTTTTTGTCCTCCTTCCGTCACAGACTTCACACTGTAGTTTGCCTTTGCGACATGCAGCTGCCGTTGTCAATTCTGGGTTACTCTTGATGGCTGTAATGGGAATCCTGTTTCCTGCTGTGCTTTACTTTACTCACACAGAAGTTCATGAAGGGAAGTCAGTTTTGTCTCTATCAAGATTTAGCAGCTGCATAATGCTGGTGGCATATGCAAGCTACCTTTTCTTTCAACTTAGAAGTCAGCAGAATGTTTATACTCCAAGTTAATGAGGTTAGTTCTTTTGTTGCTTTTTCTCTCATGTTTATGATGTATAATTACCATGACATGCACCATGTGATGTGATTGGGGTGAAGCCCGTCTATGTTTTGTTATCATTTTCTTTCTCATTGGAAAATACGCATTATAGTGGCAATTAGATATTTTAAGTTTTCGACTATTTAAGGAGATAAATATGTATTTGCCACCTGTTAGTAGTCACAATTACGGTCGTTTACTTAATCATCCTGTCATTGTCGTTTTCCTGTGTTAACTAGTGTTACACATTTACCGGTCACCATTTCGCCAATAGACCCTTGGTGGATGAAGGATACATACACAATAGGAAAGAAACGTGTTTTGTTTCAACTGTTAGATTAAAATGTTTTATTTAATTAAGCATTTTATCAAAAGAGTGAGTGGAAAATATTTCCATGAAAAATAAAGAAGAGATGACTACATTGGCATGGTGTGAGGTTTAGCTCCTCAGTCAAATTTTGGTAGACTCCCAAAGACAATGGGAAACACAGCCACAACCATTATTTTGTTTCATCAAAACAGATTATGTATTTAAATCTAAATGGTGACAGAACTTCCTTTACAATTGCATATGCAGTGGTAGAGCTTGTATAATAAATTCTAAAGACGTTGGAAGGGTCAAATAATAAATATTATAATGTTTAAATTGAATGAAACTGTCATGATAAGATAATATCACTCCTTATGAGTGATTTTTAGTCATTATACTATTCAAATAATTAACTACTTTCTTAATCATTTTTTTTCTTCATGATATTGAAACGTATTTTAATTTATTATTAGCACTTCCCAAGTTTGTTTTTTAAGACTTCTATTCTTTTTTTTTGCTACTGAATAAAAAATTATGTATTTTATACATAATAAAATTTGTATGAATACGCAAAAAGTTTTACGAAGTTTTCAATAAATTTAAGGAAATAATATTTTTCTGCAAAATCTTAGCAAAGTTTGCTGAAATTCCGTGTAGAAAAAAAAATCACATAATTCATAAGAAAAATTGCTTGAAAAGTCCACGTGCAAGACATATTTACAGATTTAAGTCACATTATATAAGTTTCCTTGTATTAACAAGTATACGAAGGTTATACAAAAAATTAGTTTGATAAAGGCAAAATAGTTAATAGTTTGAAAAGGTAATTAATTAATAAAATGCTTAACACGAGGAAAGTGTTATTAATGTTTAAAATCATTCATAAAAAACTAATGCTATCAAAAGATAAAATTTAATGTAAGTATTCAACCTGCTATCAACATATAATCATATATATATATATATATATATATTTCGAAATGGAGAGGAATTTACTTGAGTAAATTGGTTCCTATTGAATGCTTTTTTCTATATCATTTAACAGTGCATTTACACATAATCTTCTTACTTTATAATGTAGGAAGGAGATAATGGTGAAAATTCTGATGAGGAAGAAGAACTTGAATTAACTCAATGGGAGGCAATAACCTGGCTTGCTATTTTGACAGCATGGGTGTCTTATATTCTCTGGATACCTCGTAGATGCCATACAGGTATAGCTATATCATTTCGAAACTTCTTGATCATTAATTACTATGATTGTACTACCAAAGACTCTATTCTCTCAGAACTTTTAGTTTGAGCTTTATAATTTTTTTTAATTATTCTTTCATTTTATTTGTTGATTTCTTTTGGAAAGGCGCTCTAGAACTTGCAAGATGATTCCAAAAAAGAGTCTTACTTAGCAATATAAGGTTTTGATCTTTGATGTTCATTTATAGAGCCATAAATAGATAACTAAGTTACTAATCCAAGAATCACGTGGTGACAGCTCAAGGGTGATAAACATACGACCTTTAAGAAAAAATATTGAAGGAAGGTAATTTATAATAAAGGTATAATTTCTTCTGAAAAAGATGTCTAATAAAATTAGAAAAAATTCCAAACAAATCATGGGTGAACCAAAAAGACTTTGAACCAATACATAATGGTTCTTGGTGGCGGAATGCAAGTAATTAGTGAAAGCTAAAAAGCAAAATGGAGTGTTTTATGGTCTTAGACTCTTGCAACCACTAGTACTGAATAGCGGCATGAACTGACCACCCTTGAAAAGGTTGTTGCAGGATAGTTGATAGCTAGTTTCTACTTATATATGATTATATGTTGTATATTTGTCTCTATGGTCTAATATATCCTTATTTATTATTTTTTAAAAATATTACAGAGGATCTTATAGTATTATAATTGTATAATGTATGATTAATAAAAAAAACATGCTCCCTTATAGTACCCCGGTCAAAGCCAAAGATCAAATTATAAAACTCTTATTTATACTAATAATATTTAGGTCATGTTAGGAACGAGCCCATCTCAACAGCTCTTAACATAGTTTAGTACTATTACTATTTTATTTAATATAACAACTTAGGAAGTTACGGGAGTAAAAGCAATGGCTTAATACTAATTAGATTCAACAAAAAAGGAATTACTTATTTTTGGAACTATGCAGTAGAAACAGTGATGTGATCAGGTCAAGTCACAAGGGATAACAACCTTCGATTCTGCACCGAATTTTTGGTAGAAGTAAAAAGAGATATATTGCAATCTACTAATAAGATTTTAAATAATGGTGATATTCAATACTGGCCTTATAGCCTTATTTGTACTAATCTAATTATCTGGACCAAGTACTGTTACAAAATATCTGTTTTTCCTGTCCTTGTTGACAGACAGAAACGCTAATATTCTTATTGTCTGTAAACTGTCATAAGTTGATTCATAAACTTATTGTGTTTCTGTACAGGGTGCATCTGAGTCATTAAATATGTCAGTGGCTTTTATTTCCGTCATCTTGCTTCCAATTGTGGGCAATGCTGCAGAACATGCCAGTGCCATCATGTTTGCCGTAAAGGATTGTTGATCTGCTAATGTGTTCAATCTCTCTTCAGGATATTACTATTGGAGTTGCCATAGGATCGTCTACACCGATATCTATGTTTGTGGTATGGCCTTGAACTGTTATTAAATGGTTATTTGGAGTTTACATTTAGTGTTAAAAGAAATGGGCTTGAGTTTATAATGTTTTTAAAATTAGTAGATCATTGCTAAAGTTAATGATTCTTCGTTTTCTTGAAAATTGCAGATCCCCTTCTGTGTGGTTGTTGGATGGTGCATGGGAAAAGAAATGGACTTGAATTTTCAACTCTTTGAGACTGCCACGCCTTTTATCACCGTGTTGGTAGTTGCATTTATGATGCAGGTATTGATTTCTTACCTATAAATTGTATTGGTAGTGTTTTTTCATTGGAATCCATGTCAGGCATCAGTTTTTCATTCCATTGTATGGAATGTTATTATCATCACTATTTTTAATGTGTTTGAAAACCATTTTCATTTGTTTACTTGCAGGAAGGAACCTCAAATTATTTTAAAGGCTTGATGCTTGTGCTGTGCTATCTTATAGTTGCTGCCAGTTTTTTCGTACATGTTGACAATAATAAAAGTGGTGAGTTACTTGAGTATACTGCTTAGTTTCGCAATAATTATATAACGAGGAAGAATATAGATGAATCTCCTCTATTTCTGTTTGTGCTTACTAAACTTCGCACAACAAGCTTGCTTAACTTTATGTATTTGCCTACCTGTCTCTTCCCTTTCTCAAGATACGTATATATCTTTGTTACACGATATGAACTTCTGGATATTAGAACTCGGACCCTTCCAGATTCAGAAGATGTCATCTCTCTAGTTAGAACATGTTATACCAAAAGTGGATTTGGCAGTTCCACATTTCTCCTGAACCGGGTTACTCACTGACGAATTTAAGTAAAATCCGGATTAGTATATAATATTTTTATTCTCTGGTATGGTTATTCATTATTGCCTAATCAGTTTGAAATGATTTTCTTAGAAAGGATAAAATTCTAGAATCATTCAGCCAGCTAGTGGAATTTCTTTCCAAAAGCTTTGGCTAAATAGAACAGCCCCCCTCCCCATCCCCCACACTCAAACAAATGTTTGTACTTGGAAATGTATCTTGAATTTTCCCTCTGCAAGCCCGAAGTCGTTGCACCCGTATATTTAGTCACATGACACATCATGTTGTCAATTGCAGTTTGTTTATCAGGTCCATTTAATGAATTGATCTTTGCAGAATATACGTTGCATTGTTCTTAATCTTTAAGATCTTGGTAGAAGTAAAAAATAGGGGCCTCACATTTGGTTAATACAGTACATATCCTCTGGATATGGTATTAGGATGACTGTATTTAGAGTAGGTGTGGTAGTTGTAGGAAGCATGGATTTCGGAAGGGTTCAAGAAAACCTTCGACCTGCTTTCAACATGTCCTGGAAATCCACGAAGTGACCACGAGCAATTTGTTGTACTGGAAATTTTCATCCTTGTATTATATATTGAATTTTGAAAGTATGTTACCTGTATTATTTTCATAGTTTTAAGTGCATCTCTCTTCAAATAAACTCTTTGGAGGTTGAGACTATTGCATTCTATTTATAACTTTAGATTTCAAGTTTGGGGAGGACGTGGCTGACGCTGCCGGTAATTGATGGGTGGTATAGGATCGAAGCAGAAGGAAACATCGGAGAATAGGACGAAATTCTTTGCTACTTAAAATTAAATTTCGAATGGAGCGTTTCAGAAAGTATTTCTGGATTTAGAAATATATTTCTGAAAGAGTTATTTCGTAATAGATAATATTTTATTTCAATTTTTTTTTACTTACTCTTAACTCATTATTTCAATCACATTGGATCATTACATCATATCATTAAAAAAATAATAATTAGAGAATAATAAGAATGATAAATTAAAAATGGATAAAAAAATATATCAAAATATCATTATATTTTCAAAATATAAGATAGAATAAATTGTCAGAATGACTATTTCAAAAAGTATTTTTGAAGATGAGAATGTCTGTTGGAATACACATTCCGAAATTTTTTTATATTTTGGATATTGCGGAATATAAAAATTTTCAAAACAAGTATTTTTGAAAGTATTTTTGGATCCAGAAATATATTTTAAAAACCTGTTTGGAATTTTTTTTATATTTCAAATTTAATATTTTGGAAATTATTTTCTAGATCCATACTTTCCAAAATATTTAATTCAAAAGATATTAAAAATAAAAAAAATGTAAAATTTTTTATTATATTTTTAATAAAGGTACAACTTTTATAAAGGTGCAGAAAGAAAAAACATGAAGATGTAGGCTATTCGATAGTAATCACACAACAAGCCCTTAAATATTTAGTCTTGATTGGTTTAGATAGAATTTAAAGCTGTCCTGCTCTCGAATAACATCAAAAGGATAATTATTTCGATTTTAAATAATGAGATATGTTATTTTAGAAAAGAATTAAAAAAAATAAATTTTATAAATTTAAAGATTATTTAAATATCATAAAATTGTAAAATTATAAAATTCTACATTTTTTATCATCTCTTTTATTTTACTTTCTCCATCTCTCCCCCTATTTTTCTCACATATCTTTTTTCTCTATTTATACTTTTTCTTTATTCTCTTTCTCCACTCTCGCTCCTTCTCTTTCTCCCTTCATTTTTTTCCTCCACCTTTTATATTTTAATCATTAAATATTATTTTAATTTTTAATTTCATAAAAGAAACCTTGCGAAATTAGTTTTAAAATATATATTTTTCACACAATAAGAAATAAATATTCATCTTGATTAATATCTTAGATAAAAATAAGTAAATTATATTACACTCTGATGCAGAATTTAAAATTTAAGAAAATTAAATTAATTTATCCAAAAAATACATATAAAACACTTAAAAATTTAAAATAATTAAGATTTCAAAATTTAAGTTTCTTCAAAATTTTAAAAGAATTGTAGGCGAAGAATATACAAAAGAAGTGTATGAGCTATTTATAATATACAAAAGAAGTATAACTCATTTGATTGTCTAAATTTTGTTTCCATAATATCATAACATGTTTATTGTTTAATTGATGTAGTTCATCTTATAATGAGAAAATGGTGTTAATGAGTGTTGGGTAGATTAGTTCATCTTTTATGATTTATTTAATATGGTGTGTGTGGAATAGACACAGAAATGTTGTGGTTATCAAGTCAGAGTTGGGGTTTGACCCAAGCCATGACATTTAAGAGTGTCTTGAAGACATGTTTCATCTTCTTCATTCATTCCTAAGGAACATCCTAGTTTGGTTAATTTGATCTCAAAGGTTATGGAGCACTTAGAGATGGTGAGTGAAGTGAAACACCAAAGAATCAAAGCCAACGGGATATGGATACATGTGGCAGAGAAAGGGACAGGCCCACTTGTTCTTCTGCTTCATGGCTTCCCAGAACTATGGTACGCCTGGCGCCACCAGATCAATTACTTGGCCCAACATGGCTATCATGCAGTTGCACCTGATCTAAGAGGCTATGGTGACTCTGATTCTCCTATTGATCCTACTTCCTACACTTGTCACCACCTTGTAGGTGACCTTATAGCTTTGCTTGACCATTTTGGTGAACAACAGGTATCAAATTTTTCTCAGTTCTTTTTGTATGAGTATATATGATCATGCTTCCTTTCTATGTGTTTGTCTTTCTGTTTTTGACCCACTTCAACAAAACAGGCCTTTGTTGTTGGATCTGATTGGGGATCAACAATTGGATGGTATCTGAGTCTGTTTAGACCTGACAGAGTAAAAGGATTTGTTGTTCTGGGTGTTCCTTACCACCCAAGATCACCCACCAGTAAAACGGTTGAAAGTATCAGAAAATTATTTGGAGATCAGAGTCATGTCTGCCAGTTCCAGGTTCCCTTTACTTGCTGTTTGTTTTGACATTTTTATGTATTTCAAAACATGAATTTTATGACAAATCTAAGATTTCTAAGATTTGAGCTTGCCTAAATTGCTTTTAGTGATGTACATGATGATGTGATTTGTTTTTGTTGAGTTGGGTATGCAGGAACCAGGCAGAGCAGAGAGAGCTTTTGCTAGATATGATTATCTCACAGTGATGAAGAAGTTTATTCTGTTAAAACCTACAGATATTCTAGCATGTCCAGAAGGCATGGAGCTAATTGATTTTCTGCCAACACCTTCTGTTGTGCCATCATGGATAACTGAGGAAGAACTCACGGTTTTTGCAGACAAATTCCAAGAGTCTGGTTTTACTGGGCCACTCAATTATTACCGAGCAATGGACTTTTAATTTTTTTTTTTTTTTCTGCTTAATTTTAAAACATAATAATTCAATTACTTTCGAAGTACACAATGCAACTTTGAATTCTCTACTATAGTCAAACTTGGAAAAACCAACTTTTTCTTAAGCCGTTGGTAGCACTTATAAAATTGTATATAAGTTGTGGACTAATTTTATATTATATTTCCAACAATTTAATTTGACAAAGATAAGTTTAAAGATAAGCATAAACTTTTACGTTACATCTTATCATAAACCATTCTTCTTCTATGATGCTTATCACACACGTGACATACAGTAAACAATAAAATCCGACAAATGTTATTTGTTAATGAAGGAATTCACCTTTTTACTTACGGTGATGGTGTGTGGTTACAGAAACTGGGAGCTTGTTGCACCATGGCAAGGATCAAAGATAACAGTTCCAACGAAGTTCATAGCCGGAAACAAAGACATCGCTTTTGATCTTGAAACAGTTGGTACAAAGGCTTTTGTGGAAAGTGGCATTTTCAAGAGCCTTGTTCCCAACCTTGAAGTTGTTATTATAGACGGCCACCATTTTATACATCAAGAAAAAGCCCAACAAATTTCGGACGAAATCCTCTCCTTCATCCGTAAATTTCCCCCCATTGCTTCCACATAACGTTACCGATTTTTGTACCCTTTTTTTTATGGTGGATTTTTAGCTATTTATATTGTTGTTTGTTAAAGCAAACTCCTATATTTCCATTGTTAATTATCTACAATTTTACGTAACTAGAATTGTGGGTTTGTGTAAGAGAAAGACAAACAAATCATCCATTTAAAAAGTTCATAATTTATAGGGAGTAAAGGTGAGTAATGTCATTAATGAACAATTAAATAGACTTTAAATAGATTTAGTAATTCTACAGGAAGCATGTTAAGCTTAATAATACTTCCAGATATGCGGGGATCTGGTGTTTATTAGAAAAGAGTGTACGAAACTCATGCAGATTCACTTCTATGATAAGATTACAGCTGAGTCAAATTTTGCTTGCAAACAGTCAAATGCTATGCAAATGGTCAAGAATTACTTTGTTTTCTAACTTTAGATTATGAACTTTTAATATTGCCTATAGACAGTCCCCTATGAAAATGGTCGTCTTATCTATATTTTTGTTTCTTATGTACATAGATTTTTATTTAAATAAAAGATTCTATGAACATAGCTATTTTTTTACAATAATCCAGTAAGGAAAGGCGTCGTAAGAACACTCTGGGAGCAAATGAACAGAAAACTTGTTAGCATGGAAAACGGGTATACAAGCAACCATGAATTTTATCTCTGGAAATTGCATCTATTTGTTACTCTGTAGAATCCCATCATGAAAAAGTGATAGGAAAAATGATAGATACCCATTGCTACAAATATCAAATAAGAGGATATTAAACAACAATAAGGATAAAGGAAAATCCTGATGGAAAATGAAATACTCAGTCATTCCTTATTGTCGGTTTAAGCAATTTTAAAACATTTTCATAAACAATAAATGTTATTGAAGAAGCAGGAGCATTTTTCAAGAGGTTTGCGGTAATTCCTTTGTAAAAGCCCCGGATACCTTCAAATCTGCAAGAACAGAACAAAATCTATAAAGGCAAAACCATAACTAAATTTGAAATGATCAAGAGCATTTCTTTTTAGCATATAATTCGGGTAAAAACAAGAGTGTCAATGTAGTCTTTACAATTCATTGACAGCACGTCACCAAGATTCAACCTATTGTATACGCCATTTGCCAAGGTATAAGAAATATGTTAATCTCAATCACCAATAATACTTATGATTCTATCTAGTTTCACCTTTGCATATTTGTCAATATAAAGATGTAAGCTAAATCTGGATGGGTTTTCAATATGTAGTTATTTACCGTGCAGTTTCTTTCACAACATGCCAAGTATCCATATATCTTGGGACCCCATCACCACTAGGTCGTTGCTGCAGAGACAGAAATTTCAGCCCAGATCAGATAAAGATGTGATGCCAGTTAAAACAAAATGAATATGTAATATTTATATCTTTGTAATGACATTCTTGTACCTGCAAGCGAGACCGCATAACCTGAAATTATGGAAGGGGGGAGCATGATTCAGAAGAAAGAAAATTCTTCAATTACTCATAAAGGAATGACGCTAGAATTCTCGTTCAAAAGAGAGGAGACAGACAGTTTTACCTGAAATGGATAGGTTAGCAGTATTGCAGCCAGTTTTGATGTTGCTCCAAGAACAGCATAATCAACAGAATTCTGGGAAAAATAATACAATATTAAAGCATCACAACTGTAGGTTTTAGATATAATATTTATTAATTGCCATTAACACAAACTCAATTGAAATCATCTGTAAACATCAGATAGCAGGAAGCTAAATGTACCAAACCCAAACGTGTCGTATAAAGCTATAAACTTGCAACAACAACAACAACAAAAAATTTAGGATATGCATAAAGCTACATTTCTCCCATTTAACATGTCCCTGGATCGTACCTAGCCATTTGAAAACAGTGAATAAAAGCTAACTGAGGCATCCACTACTCACATGCAGGCAACAATCAGAGTCGTGATTCTTGAGATGCATCATTTGGCTCAACCAAACTACTAGGCCAATGATTTAGGAGCATGACTTGGAGAGTAATACAAGTGGGAGAAAAGGTCAAACCTCAAGAAATCATTTGAATAATGTAAATTGTCCAATACATGTAAATTCAAAAGTTGAATCGACCCAACGTCCTCTAACTTACCAACAATTTATCAGGATTTTGATTATGGAATGTACTTCTCTTACTCTTAAAATCAATAATAACTTTACGGAGCTCCTCGTATGCTGTAAACTGAATAGCACCATGAGACCTGCTGCAATATATAAATTGAAATAAGCTCATTATAAAGCATAGAAAGACAATGGTATGTTTGATTTTAATAATTGATAATTGATACAGCCATCATAATTTTCAAATTTCCCCTTTCATACCCTAGAGAAAAGTAGCAACCTAATAATGCATTAAGTAATAATACCCTTTTAAATTGCAATTTTGGTCCCAAATGAAAATTTTGAATGTTCCTTTGTCAAACTCCCACCCCACTAATCTCTATAGCTTCAAAGTTCAACAACCTTTAGAAAAATAATACCCATTCTCAAGAATACCACGTATCACAAGTTGCCATGAAGGTGAAGGTAAAAAAAATTCCAAAATTCATTCATCATTTTGACTTTTTTGTCTGAATAATTCCCACCATACTGCCACAGCATGGAAAAAAGGGGGGAGGGGGAGGAGAAGGACAAAGGGATATTCCATTGAAAAAATTTGAATCATTTCCTAACACAGAATATGTGCTAATGGTGGAGATGACATGAACAAATCAATCGCTGACATGAGTTTATGATCATGTAACAATCACACCATTAACACATTCCTTGATAACTTAACAACAATTGAACCAAAGGATCAAGGATTGTGATGCTTTTACTATTGTATAATATTAATTGGCAGAGGTTCAAGAGTTCATAGTGGCTACGCAATGGATGTGATGTCCACTATAAATTGCAAAGCACAATACCACATATTATATTTAATCTATAACTAAAATTCTAAGTTCCAAGATTGACAGGTAAAATAAAGAGTCCGCAACATACCAGCAATAGACCAGGAACAATGCCTCTGTAAAGTGCACTAAATCCCTCTTCCCTCGTTATGGTCCTAAAAGCATCTGATAATTAATATTATTATAATCAAATTCCATGACTAGATAGCAAATCATATATTGATGAATACAAATATAATAAACAAAATATGTTAACATATGCAGTGATTGTGTGACAATCATATGGCAAACACATTCTTTTAGTAACTTGTAGTTATTAAACGTAAGGATAAACTGTGTTGTTTCTGATAGTCTTTGGGTTTAATTGACAGATAAAAGAGTCCATAGTGGATACTTGCAAATGGCTCAATGTTGATTATAGATCTGAACCTAGAATCAATTTGGGTAAATAAGACCTTTTATCTTTATGAAGGATAGTTACCTACATATACTCAATTTGATTAAAATGTTAAGTGCCAAGATTGATAAGTAAAATAACATGAAACAGCAACACACCAGAATAGACCTGGAACATCACTCTGTAAAATGCACTAAATCCTTCCTCGCTCATTATGGTTCTAAATGCATTTCATATTTATTTTTGACAGGTAAAATACTTTCATGACTGGTTAGCAATTCATATGGCGAAGACATAACCACAATAAACAAAATATATATTCACTATAAAATGTTTTAGGTAGATGAGTTAAAGAGGAGTGCTACCAAAACCCTTTAACTCAATCTAAACTATTGGATTCATTAGGTACTACAAAATAGAACTCACAAAAAATTGTTATTTTCGAATAAATTCAGCCAATAGAAGGGGTTTGTTCAAAAGAGTTTGCTAGAAAGCGTATTACTAGCGTTTCTCATTGAGCGAAACATAATCACCATGGTCCCCGCTCAAAAAAAAAGAAAAAAAATGTCAACTTATGCACCAAAATCTTGCATCTTGATTGTTCCTTTTGCAAAAACAACTGAAATAATCTATAAATAAAAGTTAAAACTAGTTTTTTAACCAGTCCGAAAATTAACGTCATACAAGACTATGCATTGGAACAAATAGGATGAATGCACATGTTCAATAGTTAATACTGGTAGGTACTGAATTACTGAAACACATATACTGGTGATATAAAAACTGCCACACAACCAAGACCATTTTGGGTGAGAGATAAATGCTCAATTAAATACTGAGTCCCATATTGAACCACTCTGAAAATGACCAATCTTTCAACTTTTGGATACTAATTTTGAATTCAATTTAGGGTGAGGTGACAAAAATTAAGAAACATCTTACTGTAAAAGATACTAATTAAAGTTAATTTAAAATGGAGAGCAGACCAAAAAGCCCAGAGTATGGTTGCGTCTGATGAAGCGGACTTTGAAGCTGCAATCTTGTCTTTACAAGCCAAACAGGATTTGTACACAGGCAAACCTGGCGAAAGGTAATGGAAACAAAAATAACTGGAAGTTAGTTTTGACCACTTACAGGTTTGTGCCACAGTATGTTCGGCAGGCTTTGGAATCCTATCCTAAGCATCCAATTATCAAAGTTAAGTAGTATCACAAAGATAAGCACGTTGATAAGTAAATGGTAAATTTAATTATACTAGTTCCATTCTCACAACATTTCAAACAACAATTTTCAGTGCAAAATTCATCAATACAAGTCGCCAAAAGTAATTCATTGTGGATTTACAACTCTCCAATATACTGCTCATTTGCTGATTTTCAAATCACCTTTTTCCCATTAAAGTGAATCTCTTGCTTTGGATGATTCAAATCCTTTCATCTCTCCCACATCTCAATATTGACAAAATTTAAAAATAGAGAACCTCGGGTGGCAACAAATGTCAGCAGGGTTGTGCAACATAATCATTAAGAATTATATGTGGATTTTATATTGGGATTTTTCTCACATACCAAACCTCCTGCTTCAGCAGCTGAGGCAAGATGAAGACCTGGACTCAATTTTCCCTCCCCACTCCTTGCATATCTTTGTTTGGCTTTATCATAGCTGCAAGTCAAAAAAGTTTTGGTACAATGACCTTGGTCTTCTCAGAAAGCAAGCAGATGGACCGGTAACCACTCTAACTATAATAATTAATCACTCAATTCTGGAAGGTAAAAAAATTTATGGGGAGGATAATCCTTTGGCAATATAATTAACAGTGAGTTTGTAGAAATTGTTTGATGTTAAATGAAACTGCTATAGACTGCAGACTAGGAGATGATGACATGCTGATTTGTTTTGGCTATTTTTAGGAGGGATACATTGGAGGGATTTGGCACCAATAAGTTATAAACAAATTCATATAAGGGATTACGGTACCATTTCTAACTCACTACTATGAGGCAATAGGTTTGCGGGTATAAGCACCAATGAGTCATTAGGAGTAAACCCTTATAAAAGATTACGACATCACCTCCAACTCAAAACCTTAAGAATTTGGCTTTGTAAGTATCAGTACTAGCGAGTCATGAGCAAACCCACATAAGAAATTATAACACCACTTCCAACCCTAAATATTAAGACAAGGGATATATAGGTCTTCTTCTTTATATGTTACTCAACTTTTTCACTTTTATTTAATATGGAACTCAAACTCATACTTAGATATTTAACAATGTATTTGTGACCAAGAAAAATAATTTAGATATGATTTTCTACTTTATGTATGAAGGAGTAGGCCATAGAGAAGAATTTCGAAATCATATGAAGCAAGTTCAAATTTAATTAGAGAAGGTGCATATATGCACAAAACACCAGAATGAAGCATCAAAGAGTTAGACATCTATATAATATCATTCTCTCCTAGTGAACGTTAGTTATATAATGATCGGTTAAAAAGTTGACTTCAGTGCAATACTTACTGATGGAATTTAGTACTTACAAAAAGAAATATAAGCCCCACGAAATAGTGGATCCGAGAGTCCCAGGAAGAAAGCCTGCATATAACCCTCTTAATCCCTGCAAGATAAAGCATGGCATATAAGTAGTAATATATTCATAATAAGACACACAAAGTACCAAAAAAAAGAATATCTCTCTGATTACAATTTGCAACCGATGTTAATTTTTTCAACCCCCAAACCCATCAATAATACGTGGAAGGAATGAAAGTTGAGCAACAATGCCAGCCGCAGTCATGATAAAATTCGTCAAAGTAAGACCATGGGCAAGGTGGAAAGTGATGTCTAACGAAAATAGGCAGCCATTCATTAACAAACAAAATTGAAAAGTGAGAACCCACCCTCCCCTAGCCCCCGTCACTTTGAAACATAGACACTTGAAAATGGTTGTTTCACCAATGTTGGACCCATATCCTATTGTATACTTTCTATGATCTACCGAAGTTCTTCAATGTCTTCAAATTTTAGCATTCCACATTTGAATCTCACAGTGCACGCATACCTTCAGATGACTATAACAAATTCAGATTCGAAGGGCAAAAGGGACTTTAGCTCGCTCAGCTGAAGAGGGAGACATGGCTACGGCTCCACCAAACCAAAAAAGAAGGAAAAGTGCAAGGATCAAAATAACCAATTCACGATTAAAGGATTTTGCGCGATCCAAGCACTAGTGTATAGCATTCTGTGAGGGACAGAGAAACGGGTGGAAGAAGTGATGTTAATCCTCTCTCTGAAATATTCTTTTGTTATTTCCTTGTCTTTACTATCTTTGTACCTGCTACAGTCGCCTTCTTCACTGTAATCCATATCCGACATACAATAATATGTAAAAAGATTCATATTCATTCTCAGTTTACTATTGCATTCATTAGCACTGTTACAATCTCAGGTCGTGGCAATAATCTTAGTAAGCTTCTCTTAACTTTTCAGAAATACCAGAAACCATTGTACTGATTTTATCATATTCGTCAGATTTATTCATGCTGCTGAACTTCAACTACACTGTTTAGAAAGTAAAAGGTGCCATGTAATTAATAACTCTATATATCTTAAGTGTAGAAGGTTCAGCAATCAACACCATTTAAATGCATGATTGTCTAAATTTTACCACAAATTCGTAAGTCTTGCATATCACGTAGATATAAGAACTTTAATTACTCAAAAATCACTCCGATATTAAAATTTCTAAAGTGATTGTTCAACCTATTAAAATTTGATTGAAAAATAGTTTTTTATTAATACGAACCGGTTAAGAAACTTTACTTGTTTAAAAAAATTTACTTATGTAATTTGCTCGAATGAGTTTTTTTAAGCATCTTTCCTTAACTTTAGATAACTCGCCTAAGCACCAGCGACATAGATACTTAATTCCCTTTCTTAAGGACACATCAGAAGCTTCCAGAATTTTATTGATTAAAGAAGAACTTTGACAATTGAACCCTTAATAGAGAAAACGCATTGGCGTTGGTCGATTAGGAAATGACAAACCTCGGAGCGAGCAATGGTCAAAACGGCGTGAGCGGTGTTCTTGTAACTGGGAAGATGAGAGACTCGACCATCGTTAACTGCAGAGTCAAGCAATACTTCTAAGAATGGAAGGCACGAAAAATCAGATATCGTAGTTTACATGAGAAGAGAGAACCTTGGAACCTAGTGCGGACAACATCGAGGGGATACATAACGGCAACGGTGGCGAATCCGGCGGCGGCGCCCGCGGTGGCGTTCTCCCACTGCCATTTATGGCGCTTGGGCGCTTCCGTTGACATTTATATAGTATGGAAAACTTCAGATTCAGAGTTGTATTGACTGTGACTGCTACACTCAACTGTATCTGGATTTTGTTTGTTAGAGCTTCTCTCTTTCAACCAACATGCGCTTTTGTCACGTGCAAAACATCAGAATTTATTTGGTGATCATTTGTTATGCGACAAAAGAAATTATATTTTTACGTTTCGGCAAAATTATTTTTTTATTATTAAATTTTTACAATTTTTTTATAACTTTAAGTGTTATTTCTGAGTGATTTTCTTTTTTTTCTATTTTTTATTTTTAATATTTTAAAATTAACCTTTTTGAATGACTAAAATATCTCTAGAGTGGATTATTATGTAGTGATGTAATGTCAACAAAAAATATTTTCCTAAAAAACTCGAATTAAAATATTTTAGATTGATAGAGAAATTGTATCATAAGATTGATTTAAACTTATCCGATAACAATTTGTTAAAAATAACAAGGATTTGAGTGTTCTATCTTTTCGGTTACATTTTATGTTTTCAAAGTAAATAAAAACAATGATTATATCACCCTTTTTAAGTTCAGCATTAAAGAAATTGAGTTTTTATGTTTTTTCTACCATCACTAAAAATCTGAGTATGGACATTAGAGGTGCAAAAAGGAGTGGTTGAATTAATATATATTATAAAATAATGTTAAATTTTATTTTTATTAAAAATAATATTTTATTTTGTAAAATACATCAACTTTGCACCATGGTTGAGTTAAGAATTAATTCATTAAACTTAGATTATAACTATTTTGTTTGGCTTAATTTCTTATGTAAAATTCTTTTATCTAATTTTCACATAAATATAAATACATTTTTAAGCATGATTAAAACTAATCAATTAATCAAGTATCTATCTTTTAATGATTTATCGTTATCCAACATCAAAATAATATTGATTACTATTTTCCTATTTATATTCTTACGATTCACTTCTAATAGAAAGGAAAAAAATAATTAACAAAATATTACAAACATTTTATTAAAGTAAAAAAATAGATTTTCCTAAAGAACACTTAAAATAGATAGTATGAAAGTCATTTTTTTTTCATGCATAATTTTGACCTCTAATTTTTCTTTTTCTTTTCATCATTGGTTTGGGTGATGACTTATAGATTATTTGTACAAGGTGAACTAGGTATACACAATGACCAATAAGAGGTTTTACTTCTTTTATCCCGTAATTTCTTCCTAATGTTCATCAAATTATTATAAACTTTTCACCCTATTTTCATTCGTCATACACCTTTATAGTTCAAGCAAGTGTCATTGTCAATTAGCCATCGTAAGTATTATTAAGTTTTGTCATAACTCTTCTTTTTCTCCAGTTGTGTCATTGTCATCGTAATTCTCCACCAACGTTATTATTGGTTTGTGTCCTTTTCATTTCGAGAAATGATACATTGACATCCAAATATGACTACTTTTGTTACCACCTGACGTGGTATCAGCTATTTCATTTAAATTTTTTTTTTATAACTGACAAATGAAATGACAGTGGTGAAGCGTTTGGGGACGCACTCACGTGTGTAGCCACTTCCCCACACGCCACTGGCCACTTATCACAGAACACTCACTGTTTTGATATTGGTCTTTCAAAACCAGTCTCCTCCTTCACTACCCTTCCCGCACACACACCACTGCTCCTCCTCTTCCCGAAACCGCCCCACAAGACCCTTCCCGCACACACATACCTCTGCTCCACCATGAGAGAACCCCTTCTGCTGTGATTATTGAAACCCCAAAACCCCTCTTCGACAAACCCTAACCCAATTTCAATCTTCAAATTGTTCCCTCTATCCCGAATCCCTCTCCACCAACAGTTCCCTGCACCTCTCTTCTTTCATTGCTCAATCCCCCAACCCGTCTCAGTTGTCATAAACCCGAAATCCCTTTTCCCCTCCCCCTGAACAGCACTATCTTGTTGTTGAAATTTAACATGCGACCCAATCAAATGTAAGCTGTAACCCAAGACATAGTTTATGGACAAATTTGATGTAACGTATTGTAATAAATTAATTATCCAAGGCCCTTGTTGGACCCTAGTTTGTTCCCCCCTAGGATGACACACAATATTTCATTTGTTTTAATAAATGTGTAGTTGATAGTTGACAACAAATATTGGTGGACCTTCTTCAGAACTAACGTGCAAACCAAACACAAGTAATATGTAACCCATGACATAGTTTTTGGACAAATTACTTGTAAGGTATTTTAATAAATTTATTATCCAAGGGCCTTGGTGGACCCCAGTTTGTTCCCCCTAGGATGACACACAATATTTCATTTGTTTTAATAAATGTGTAGTTGATAATTGACAACAAATATTGGTGGACCTTCTTTAGAACTAACGTGCAACCCAAACACAATTAATATGTAACCCAGGACATAGTTTTTGGACTAATTTGATGCAACTACACATTTATTAAAACAAATGAAATATTGTGTGTCTTCCTAGGGGGAACAAACTGGGGTTCAAGGCCCTTGGATAATAAATTTATTAAAATACCTTACAAGTAATTTGTCCAAAAACTATGTCCTGGGTTACAGCTTACATTTGATTGGGTCGCATGTTAAATTTCAACAAGGTCCACCCATGTTTTTTGTCACTTATAACCTATGCATTTATTAGAATAAATTAAATATTGTCTATCTTCAAAGGGAAAACATAGTGGGATCCATCAATGTCCTGGGATAATAAATTTATTAAAATACCTTACAAGTAATTTGTCCAAAAACTATGTCCTGGGTTACATATTACTTGTGTTTGGGTTGCACGTTAGTTCTGAAGAAGGTCCACCAATATTTGTTGTCAATTATCAACTACACATTTATTAAAACAAATCAAATATTGTGTGTCTTCCTATGGGGGAACAAACTGGGGTCCACCAAGGCCCTTGGATAATTAATTTATTACAATATGTTACATAAAATTTGTCCAAAAACTATGTCCTGGGTTACAGCTTACATTTGATTGGGTCGCATGTTAAATTTCAACAACGAGATAATGTTGTTCAGGGGGAGGGGAAAAGGGATTTCGGGTTTATGACAACTGAGACGGGTTAGGGGATTGAGCAATGAAAGAAGAGAGGTGCGGGGAATTGTTGGTGGAGAGGGATTCGGGATAGAGGGAACAATTTGAAGATTGAAATTGGGTTAGGGTTTGTCAAAGAGGGGTTTTGAGGTTTCAATAATCACGACAGAAGGGGTTCTCTCATGGTGGAGCAGAGGTGTGTGTGTGTGCGAGGAGGGTTTTGTGGCGCGGTTTCAAGAACACGTAGAGCAGGGGTGTGTGTGCGGGAAGGGTCTTGTGGGGCGGTTTCAGGAAGAGGAGGAGCAGCGGTGTGTGTGCGGGAAGGGTAGCGGAGGAGGAGACTGGTTTTGAAAGACCAATATCAAAACAGTGAGTGTTCTGTGATGAGTGGTCAGTGGCGTGTGATGAGTGGGGAACTGGCTACACGTGCGAGTGCGTCCCCAAACGCTTCACCATTGTCATTTCATTTGTCAGTTATAAAAAAAAAATTAAATGAAATAGTTGATGCCACGTCAGGTGGTAACAAAAGTGGTTATATTTAGGTGTCAATGTATCATTTCTCTTTCATTTCTACTTCTGTCAGAGAGACTCTAGATTGGTTGATATTTCTTGAATTAACATATTGTTGATATTGATAAGAAATAAGTTTGCTTGTAATAACATACTAAATGTTATTTTTGTAGGATATCGAGGAGTTAAAATTGGTGTCTCATGCACGAAAGATTAATAAATTTGAAGTCCCAAATGAGTGGATTGATGCTATAATAGAGATTTTTGGTTTGTTGACACGCAGAAATACTAGTTATGAGATGATAAACAAAGGGTTCTTGTTTATGTCTTCACATTTTTATAGTGGGACAATTTTGCATGTGTTAGTGTGGTTGCAACTATGGCAATATGTGTTTAGGCAGAGTTGCTTGAAGTAGAGTATGATGATCCTTATGATCTTCAATACCTTAGGTTGTAGAAGGGATATTCACAGGAAGTAACTGTATTCACCCACTTATATGAGCAACTTGCAAATGTTAGATTTGCACAGACATGGCAGCTTGCAAGTTATGTCATACTTATCCTGGTCACTACTTTAATCGTTTGGATTTGTTTGATACTACGTTGCAAATGTAGTTTATATACATTGGTCAATACTCAATATTGTAATAGGTGTGGATATATAAACATTTTCCTAACATCATTCTCAAGGATATTAGTTCGACTTATGTTAAGGATCATTCTTGTACTAACAAATATGTGGTAGGTCGGGCATTATCTGTGCTTAAAGAAATCAGGTTCTAGCTTGATAGTTTGACCTTAAATGTTGTCAAGTGAAAGTTGTATGAGGAACATCACATCATCGACGAACCATTTGAGTGGAAATCCATGATTTCTAGGTACATTTGCCTAGGAACTTACAAACATCTTCATTTGTCTAAATGTGTTGCACTAATATTGTACATGCAAATCATCATTCACCCCTTTCCTTCCCACAAATTTATCTTATGACGGGGGAGTTACTACTAGTTAGATGAAAGATGGTTACATTTTGTTAATCACCTAATTATGAATCAATCTAACAGAGGGACACATCTAGTTGCATGTGTGGTTTTATACATGAAATGGTATCAATCTATATTACATTCATACTTCAATTGGATGTCTGAGGATGATTGCCTCAGTGAGATAGCTTATCATTAATGTCAGAGTCTGTGCAAGACACACGACAAGTTTCACCACAAGAGCATCACTTTGTCCATTATAATTCTATCTAAAGTTAATCGTCCATTATAATTCTATCAAACAAATACAAATTATATTTTTAAAACAAAAAATACATTCTGGAATAAGCATTTGAAAGAATAAAATATAATGTTTGAATTGCATAATCTATACCAAACTATACAATTCCAAATTAACCAATTCAAAAATGTTAAAATAGAATTGTCAAATTCAAGTCATAAATCCAATTCCAAATTAGGTGATCTAAAATTGCTTTACAAATTATCCAATCAAAATATATCAATTTACTTTTGAATTATCCAAGTTATAAATGACCTTCTAAAATAATCTTACAATGGGTTATATTTTCAGAAATTACACTTACCTTCCGAAAGAACACTAAAAATAATTATGAGTTATACGAATAACACTAAATCTTAAATTTATTAGCTAATTCAAAATAATTATGAATTATACAATTTAGAAAAAAATAAAAGAAATCCAGTGTCAAAAGTTTTTTATTGCTCAAAATGTTTTACCAAATAGATTTCATATTACCAAACACCTCATATGATATATTATCAGGATGCAAATTTAAAGCAAAATTAACAAGAACTAAAAGGTTTCTAATGAATTCTCAAAATCAAAGCAAGTATCGATTGCAAACACACAATTTGGAATTTTCCCTTCTTATTTGGTTCCACATTTATGGCCTATTTGGTGAGTGACTTGACTTTGAAGAAAAAGATCCAAATGATAAAGAAGAATGAAAGAGAACGAATTTTGTATAGTTTGCGAAAGGAGAGGAGAGAAAACAACTACGTGTAAGAGACTATGAAACTCATTCTAGCTGCTTAGCTTCCCTCCTCGCAAAACAAATCAGTTTTCAGAGACGGTCTACCTAAGCAATTCTGAAAAGGATGAGATTAAACAGAAATGAGGTGCAGTTTGTAAGAATCTATCAAAACCCCATAAAATAGAAGGAGATAAACAATAATGAGAAAATAATGTCTATCCCACAAAAAAAAAAAAAAAAGCAAAAAACAGTCATGAGAAGCCTAAAATCAGGAGGCAACATTGGGGGAATAAGTGTTTAACTTCAATTCTAGTTGTCCATTACAAATGATTGCGTGGCCATGGTAGTAGAACAACTAATTAGATCAGCAAGTAACATGTATATGATTCAAAATTGATTCCACTGTCATAAACCAATTCTACAATACATGTTAAAAAACGATGAACAAAATTCAAGGCAAAAAGTGGCTAAGGTAATGGAGAAATAACAATAAAAAAGTAGTGAGGTTTGCTCACCAAACTTTTCAATTACAATAAATAAAGGATAAGAGCTGAGAGTGAAGAAGTAAGCATCAAAGCAGAAATACTAGCCAGAAAGTGAGATTGCCAAAGACCATTGTAGTAAAATTTTCATCAAAATATACATAGAATAATCCTATACACCATCATCAGGACGTACATATTGATTAAACCAGACACCACACTTTATGTTGTCACAGATATTCCATACAATTCAATGCATCTTATCCTCAAAGTAAAATACATGTTGAGGACGGCATATTTGGGAAGTGCAATTTAATCCTGATATTTAAAAAAAGAAAAAGAGTTTCTTATAATACAATTCGACATACAAGATAAAAATACTTGGTTCCTCTTCTTAGAAGAGGGGACAGAAAAATAATCAAGTTTTCACGAAACTGAGGATACAACGAATGAATAACACTAACCCAGGCGACGCTGAAGACTATGAAGAAGGTTTGGGGCTCGGATCGTTCTGTTTGTAGAGATTATTATATTGTTCGAGTTCCTCATAATATATATCCCAAACGCATCGGACGCAGCCGCTGCCGCAACAATCGCCGGGCTCCGGCTTCTCCGGTGGCGGCGGAATCTCCTTCGGCGGATTGGGATTGTTATCATCGGTGAGGGCGTGGGGTTTGGGTTGGATTGGGTGCGGCGCGGGCGTATTGGCGGCTCGCGAGGGATCCGCCATGCGATGGGGCTGGAGAAAGAAGGGTTGTGTGCGTTGAAGGGGAAATTTGGTGAGGGCGGTGTTGAAAGGAAGGAGCTTCTGGGTGAAATCGCAATGTGCTGCTCTCATTGTCTACGGCGCCGCCACCGTCTCATTATTTGGGATTGGGATTTGTGATGAATGAAGCCCACAACGACCAAGATTGGAAGCTGTCGTTTTAAACAGCTTTTGCGCGTTTCGCTCTTTTATTTGTCTGTTGTTTTCTGACTCCTTTTTCTTTCGTACAGTAGATTATAAAAAATAGAAAAATAAAGTAAAAGCTAACACGTGTTAAATAGATTAATTATTTAAATTTAAATATATAAAATATACATAGAATTTATTTATTTTTATTATTATAATTTAGTTTTACACATCATGGGGTCTTTTATTTAAAATATATATATATATATATATATATATATATATATATATATAATTAACTTAAGTTATACTTAAGTTTATTATTATTATTAATTTTAAGCAGTTATCAAAGAATTAAAAAGTAAAAGCTATAAATATCCATTTATTAATTTTTTTTATGTAAATAATTTTTGGTTCTGTTTTTCTTATCAATCTTTTTTTCGGTAACCATAATAAAGGCCAAGGAGAGGAAAAAAAACATGAAGGAAAATGAAATACTCTCAATCATTCCTTATAGTCGGTTTAAGCAATTTTAGAACATTTTCATACACAATAAATGTTATTGAAGAAGCAGGAGCATTCTTCAACAGGTTTGCGGTAATTCCTCTGTAATAACCTCGGATACCTTCAAATCTGCAAGAACATTCCAAAATAATAATGGCAAGAAACATAGTTCAATTTGAAATTATCAAGTTTCTCCCGTGCATAGTTGTCAATAGAGAGATGTAAACTAAATCTGGGTGAGTTTTAATGTGTAGTTATGTACCGTGCAGTTTCTTTCACAACATGCCAAGTGTCCATATATCTTGGAACACCATCACCACTAGGCCGTTGCTGCAGGGACAGGAATTTCAGAACAACTCAGAAGATGTAGTGATGCAGTTAATAGAATGGAACATGCAATGTATCTCTGAAAGGACATTTCAGTACCTGCAATCGGGCACGCATAACCTGAAAGAAAGGGAGTGAAAGCAACTTCATCAATTACTGATATATCAATTTCAAGGACTATATAAGATATAAATTCAAAACATGGGACAGACAGTTGTACCTGAAATGGATAGGTTAGCAGTATCGCAGCAAGTTTTGATGTTGCTCCCAGAACAGCATAATCAACAGAATTCTGGGAAAAATAATACAATGTGAAAACATTACAACTGTAAGCGCTGGATAAGAAAATGTTTAATTGTTTATAACACAATCAATGGCAATCATTTGTAAACATTAGATAACAGTAAGTTAAAGTACGCGACTCAGACATATCTTATAAAGCTATAAACTTGAAACAAATAAAATGTAGGATATGCATAAAGCTAAATTTCTCGCAATTAAATGTCCCCGAATATTACACAGCCATTTCAAAATGGTGAATAAAAGCTGAGGTATCTAACATCAGCTAAAATACAGTAAAACCAAATAAGTATACAATCAATCAAGTCTTATAGGCATCCCCTACTGACGTGCAGGAACTATTAGAGTCGTGATTCATGACACGCATCATTTTTCTCTACCAAACTACCAGCTATGATTATAGAAGAATGACTTAGAGAGCAATGCATGTGATTAGAAAGGTCATTCATCAAAATAATCATTTGAAAAATGTAAAAAGTCCAATGCATGTGAGCTCGAGAGTTAAATGGATCCAAGGTCCTCTAACTTACCAGCAATTTATCTGGGTTTTGATTATGTACTGTACTTCTCTTACTCTTAAAATCAACAATAACTTTACGTAGTTCTTCATATGCTGTGAACTGAATAGCACCATGAGAAACCTGTTGAGACATAATGAAAAGCTGATAAGTATGATTTAGGACTTTTGTCAATACTTGATATAGTTGAAATAGGCATCGAAATTTTAAAACTGGCTTTCCACACCCTAGAGTAAAGTATCAACCTAATAATGGCTTTAGTGAATATAAAACTAAAAAGCTTAAGCAAAAAATTATCATAAGCTAAAGGTTTAATACAATTAGTTTTCAGATACAAATGCAGGGAACCTTGTTATTACTAATATCCTCATAAGGAAAGAGTTAATAAATTTAAATAAAGATGCAATCCACCCAATGAATTAGATTTAATGACAAGCAGATTCCTCCTTTACTTTTAAGCTTAACACTATTCCAGCCAAATTTTCTGCTAGGTACTTTCTATTTACCATGTAATCGCTGGTAATGAAGTGAAAATTTCCAAATTTATTAATTTTAAGAAAAAAATTTCAATCTCAAAAATAATTTAGTGGAATGGTCAACATATGGTTAGAACAAGAATTTCCTCGTATTCAAAAGCCATTTAGTTAAATGTTTCTAAGCTGTACATATTTTGGATAATGATTCCCAAAATAAAAGTTTCTCAAAATTTCATGATGATATGGTATTCTGAAAAGGAAGGTTGTGGTGTATACTAAATTACACCAAATTTAGGAGAATTTTAATATAAAGTTTGAGAATAAAATGTATACTCAACCTGAAATTTGGGGCAAATGCAACTTCTCACCTTAAACTTTTAAACTGTCAGAAATATCACAACAGATCCCTTCGTCCTACTGCCACTAAGTAACCCCAGGAATGTTTGTCATGTGATGATCACCTACCATGATCACTAAAATACATTGGCACTGGCACTATATTTAAACATAACAAGCATATATTAAATGTCATTGGGCAAAAAAATTCAGGAAGTGAGTTTTGTAACCTTATATTTTAATTGTACTTTTGGTCCCTAAAGAATATTGTCAATATTGCCTTGTCAAATCCTCAACCCACTAATCTCTTCATAGCTCCAAAGTTCAACAAACTTTAGAAAAATAGCATCCACTCTCAAGATTACATACCTTAAGTTTCCAGAAGCTACAGGTAAAAAAAGAATTATAATTTCACTCATGATTTCAACTTGAATAATTCCCACCAGACTGCTACACAGCAAGGGAAAAAAGGTAGAAGGACAACAGGAATTTCGTGGACAAATTTTTAATCGTGTCCTCGCATAGAATATGTGTGAATGCTGGAGATGGTACAGCAGATCATTTCGCTGAAAAGTTAATGATCATGTAGCAATCACACAATAAACACATCCTTAGTAACTTAATAGCAATTTAATTGAAGGATCTAGGACCCTTTGTGATATGCACAGGTATGTGAAAGCATTGCCCCCCATGTCCTATATTACGGTCATTAGACATAGTCTCACGTCATATTTGGTGTCCTTGTCAAGTTGGTATTTCACAATAATGTTAATTGGAGATTCAGAGTTCATCGTGGCCAGTTGGAAAGGTGTGGTGTTCATATTTAATTTACAACTTAAAATTTGAAGTGCCAAGATTGACAGTAAAGAAAACAAGAGCCAGCACCATACCAGAAACAGACTGGGAACAATCCCTTTGTAAAATGCACTAAATCCTTCTTCCCTCAGTATGGTCCTAAATGCATCTGATATTGCATTTTAAAATACAATTTCACAACTAGTTAGTAAATCATATATTGATGAATATAACCACAATAGACAAAACATGCTAACATATATAGTGATCATGAGACCGTCACATGCCAAACGTACTCACAGTTATTAAAAGGAAGGATCAATAATGAAGTTTCTGATAGTCTTTGGGGTTTGGCAGATAAAAGTGTGCAAGTGGCTAGTGGCAAACGGCACAATGTTGAATATAGTTTGGAAAACAAAGACCTAGACTTTTTTTAGGGTGAATAAGATTGTTTACCTTTACGTAAGCACAACCCAGGCATTATACTTAATTTGTTAAAATTTTAAGTTCTAAGATTGATAGGTAAAATAACAAAGAACCAGCAACATACCAGAAATAGACCAGGGACAATCCCTCTGTAAAGTCCACTAAATCCTTCCTCCCTCATTATGATTTTAAATGCATCTGATATTTAATTTTTACAGATAAAAATTTTCATGACTGGTTAGCAATTTATATGATGAAGAACATAACTATAATAAACAATATTGCGCAGTGACTATAATATTTTAGGTAGTTGAGTGAAACATAACTATCCTTGTCCACAAATAAAAAAAGAAAAAAATAAAGTCAACTTATGCACCTAACTCTTACATCTTGATCATTCTTTTCCTTTCTCAAAACAAATGAAATCATCTACATAATATATTTAAATTAAGGTTGAAAACTATTTCTTTAACTAGCCTCAGAACCAACATAATTATAGTAAGTTGGCAAAAATATAGTTTTCTTTTCTCTGTACAGCAGTAGTATGGGCATAACTGTCACTTTAGCAGTATGATGGTCTCTTATTTCTTCCTAACTAACTCTAATTTTAGATTTATTATAGGTTAGTTAGAGCTCCATATACTTGATTGTATTCAGTTAGGTTTGTTACAGATTAGTTAGCTAAATATAATAGATTGACTACAGTCAGTTACTCTTGGATCACCAATTCATTTTACATGGAATCTAAATCTCCTTTTCATTCTCTCTCTCTCAACCTTAATAAACATCGTCCAAGACAATGCAAAAAAATAAATAGGATGAAAGAATATGCTTAATACTAGTTACTAATGAATCACTGAATACACATAATAGAAATATTTTTGGGTGGCAGAGATAGATGCTCTCTGTTAAATACTTGTACTCAAATTCAACTTGTAGATACTAATTTCAAAAACAATTTAGAGTAAGGTGCTAAGCTTAAGAATAGTCTTATGTAAAAGATAATAATTAAGCTATGTAATTATGGCTAACATCTACAGTCAAAGCACAAATAATATGAATGCTGTAAAAATTAAAATCCCAAGGTTAAAAATTAAAAAAAAAAATAAAGTTAATTTAAGATGGAGAGCTGACCATAAATCCCAGAGTATGGACGTGTCTGATGAAGTGGAGTTTGAAGCTGCAATCTCGTTTTTACTAGCCAGACAGGATTTGTGCACAAGGAAACCTGACCAAAGGCAATGGAAACAAAAATAACAAGATTCAGTTGTGATCCCATCCCACACAAAGATGTCCCACAAAATGTTTGGCCGGCTATGGAATCCTAATCATACAAATATGAAAGCTAAGCAAGATCACGATGGATAATAAATTTGAAAACTTAAGCACATTAGTTCCATCGTCACAAAAAGATCAAACAGTAATTTTCATTAGCAAATTGATAAAATACAGTTTACTTTACCTAAAGTACTTCATTGTGGTTTTTATTCCTCCAAAATGAATCTAAATTGACGGGAACACTTTAGAGAGTCTTAGAAAGCGTGGGTTTTAGGCCTAAATTAACTTCACAAAACCAAAAATAAGGTTTGTACACAAACACATATATATAATATATATATTATAATTTGGTTATATCTTCAGTCCATGTGAGATCTTCAACATGGATAAAAGTAACATCCATCAACAAGAAAGAAAATAAAAGGAATAGATTTAGATGATTTCATATTTTATTATATTTACATGTATTTTATCACAACCTCAATTGTTGATTTTCAAATCAATGGCCATATCATCTCCCTTTTCCCTATAAAGTGAATCACTCGGTTTGGATATGTCAAATTTCTTCAATGTATCACATTTCATCTCTCATACAGCCCATAGTGACAAAATTTACAAAGCAAATCTTAGGGGCAGCAAAATTCAAGCAGTGTTGTACAACACATTCACCTAGAATTATATATGTGACTTTCTATTCATAACATTGGGATTTTTCTCACTTACCAAACCTCCTGCTTCAGCAGCTGAGGCAAGATGAAGACCTGGGCTCAACTTACCCTCCCGGTTCCTTGCATATCTTTGTTTGGCTTTGTCATAGCTGCAATATGAAAAAAGGTTAGGTACATTGACTTCGATCTTCTAGGAAAGCAAGCAGATGAACCAGAACCACTTAATGGTAATAGTTAATCACTCAATTCCGGCAGGTAAAAAAATTAAGACAGGGAGGATAATCCTTTGGCAGCACATAGAAAGTAAATTTACAGAAGTTGTTTGGTGTTAATGAAACTACTATTAACTGTAACCAAGAGATTGACATACTGATTTGGTGGGTGAGTACGAGAGTGATTTTCAAACTTGTTTAAAAAAGTTAAAATTTAACTCGAGAGAATGCATATTTGTTGCACAAACAACAGGACTGAGACACCCAAGAGCCAGTCATCCTTTATAATATCATTCTCTCCTAGATGTCAGACATAAAAATGATAAGATAAAACATAAAATTTGACTTCAATCAAATTATCGCCGATGGAATTAGTACTTACAAAAAGAAATATAAACCCCACGAAATTGTAGACCCAAGAACCCCAGGAAGAAAGCCAGCATATAAGCCTCTTAATCCCTGCAAGATGCAGCATGGGATATAAGTAACACATTCATAGTATTACATACACAGTACTTAAAGCAAAAAGTTTCTTGCTTGTAGCAATTTTCCCATACCAAACCAATGAATAATATGTGGATGGAAGGACAATGAGCCTTACTATTGGTCTTAACGGCGAGTGCAACAGTGATAATATCAAGGTGAAAGATAACGTCTAATGACAAAAGCAACCATCCATTAACCAAAAACATTGACTCATGATTCCCCCACCCCCACAACCACCCTTGCCTGTTGGACCAGAAGTGGGCAACAAACAACCTTACCGCGTACTCCCTCTGTTGCAATTTATATGGCATTTAAAGATTTTTTATAAAAGTATTAAGAATACAATTGGAATAACCTTGTCAAGCTTCTCATCACTCATCACCGACGACCAGAAACCATAGTGCTGAGTTTATCACATTTGCATATGAAAATACTTGCAACACAGTCTTTTATTAATTAAAATGATTGGAAATTTCAAAATCATAAGGATCTCACATCTTTTTTAATGATAATTTTTCAATTTCCAATAAAATTTTATCAATAAAAGAGAAAGTGTTCAAAGGAGTGAGTTACAAGTACTCGTCTTGTCAGATTTATTAGTCTGAACATCTGCTGAACTTACTAGGAAGGGAGTAAAGACGTCACGTAATTCAATACATTCTAACAACTCTATGCCTAGAAGGTTCGACAATCATTCTACCAGGATAGTTTTCTTTCTTAATGAACAAGGACATACGAAAATCATAACAAGTGGCATACTTCACGAACCATGATATGGTAGCAAAAGCTATGAGCTCAAACAAATTACTTAGGGCAATCTCCTTGTGTATATAGTGATCAAAATACATGTTCATTGAACAGCGAAAATTGAATCTTTGATTGACAATTAAAGAAGAACGTCGGTAATTGAACCATTAGTTATAAAAAACATAGACGCTGGTGGATTAAGAAATGACAAACCTCGTAGCGAGCAATGGTGTAAATGGCGTGGGCAGTGTTCTTGTAACTGGGAAGATGCGCGACTCGACCATCGTTAACTGCAGAATCAAACAAAGCGTCTTAGAATGGAAGGCACGAAAGATCAGAAATGTTCAGTTATACGAGAAGAGAGAAAACCTTGGAACCTAGTTCGAACAACATCAAGGGGATGCATAACGGCGACGGTGGCGAATCCAGCAGCGGCGCCGGCAGTGGCGTTCTCCCATTGCCATTGGTGGCGCTTAGACGCTTCCCCTGACATTATATGATATAATATGCGAAGGTTCAGATTCAGAGTTGAATTGATTTCAACACTGAATTCGAAATGGAGATAGTATGAATGAAACAGCAGTGTGGTTTGATTTTGTCTATTACGTTAATGAATAATATTGTGTCTACTTTCTCATTTCCCCTCAAGTTTTTCATTCTACCTTTTTTATTTTTTATTTTTTTATTTTTCGCTTAAATACATTTGGTTCTCATTTTCGTAGTGTGTATTGTGGATAATCCTCATTTTGACGTAATGTTTAAAATGGTGTTCATTTTCATAAAACGTTTAAAATGGTCCTTATTTTCACAATTGGTGTTTTATTTGGTCATTTTCTATAACGCCGTTTAAACCATTAACGGAGCATTGTACAGGTAGCACGTTATATTAGGGTGTGTTATGTGTACATATGGCTAATTAACGTTAATTCTTCAATTTAGGAGAAATCTTGCAATTAGGGAAATTTCTTCATCTTTGTCTTTCTTGAGCTCGGATTTTTCCTAAATTTAAAAATTAACGTTAATTAGTCATATGTACCGTACACGTAACACACCCTAATACAAACCGTATCAATGTAATGATTTAAATGACATCGATAATTCACAATAATAGTAACAACAATGATCAAGACAAAAATGCACCTCAATTAAATATGTCATCGTGAAAGATAACACTAAGTATTAATCCTCAATAATGATAATACATTCCACGTAAAAAAAAAATACTATTTTAATTTTGTTAAACAATAAAATATAATCATGTTAAATAACAATCTAATTAAAATTGTTTAAAGTATAAAAATACTTCATCATATTGAAAAACATCCTCCAAAACTAGTTTCCTTATTTTCTAGTTATTTCTTAATATTAATTGCCATATTTTTCTTATATTATCAATAATGAGAAAGAGGCACAGTATACTGAGATGTGAATATATATATATATATATATATATATATATATATATATATATATATATAAAAATAAGTGATTTGTTGTGTTGTGTTTCTATTTACTCCTGCCATTTGGATATTTATTTTTATTATTTTAAAATATAATTAAAGATAAAATAGAATCTTCTTTGTATATTATAATAATAAATCATTTGTCTTCCTACGTTTAATTAGAAAAAAAAAAAGTGAAATATTTTTCTTAAATTAGTCTATTTCTAAACTATTTCGTAATTTTCTCACATATTAACTTCTCCAAAAGATGATTGTTAACTAATTTCATAAACTAAATTTTGATTTTTGGAAGAGTTTATTTAATTTTCATTCTTATGAATTATTATGAAAAGAAGTTATCCAAACAAGCTCCACATAAATAAATATTAGTATTTAAGTTTATATATTATAATAGTCTTAATTAATATCCATTAAAGTCTCATCCTCTCTTCTTTCTTATAGTTGGAATTTCAATATTCTTAAATATGTTTATCTTAGAATCAATCGTGCTAGATCATCAATCTATATTAAATTATGTTTTTCCCTCCATAATATGATCATACCATGTCACTCAAATACCAAAGATCTAAAAATCTATGGCTGTGGAAATCGATGGGTACATTTTTTAGATGAAGCATGCTCAATCGATGGGTACAGACTCGATCATTTGGGTCGAGCATTGGATGAAAATCAAATGATTCACATCTCGAATACCTATTTTAAAATAGATCTATCAAGATAAAATACGAAGCATCAGATTTTTTTTTATCCGTAAAATTATGTCTCATTCTCATACATATTTTAGATATTCAACCATTATGGGGAACGTGATTCCAGACAAATATAACTATCAAGAAACGTGATTTTAAGTAATGAAAATGAGTTTGCCTTAAAATTACAACTAAAATAAATTAGACTTCCATTTGAAGCAAACTAACAGGAATTGAACGAATGGATTATTAAAAATGGATATAATTACCGATTTAGTTCCTTAATTTGTTGATTTAGTTCAATTTGGTATCTATATTTTTTGTTGATTCAATTTCGTTAAATTGGAGTTGCCTTCGTATTCTGTGTGTCAAGTCGTAAAACTTTTTAACTTTTATTTTCTTTTCTAAAGATTTATAACCTGTCACGTGTCAGGTTACTGTCATGCCACATAACAGGTTACTATCATGACACGTGACACTATTAAAACTTATTTTAAATTTAGTCCTTTGTTATAAAATTTCATTCAATCTAATCTAGTATCCAAATGATTTAAAACGATCAAATTTTATCCTTTCAACTTGGAACCAAATTAGTAAATAAGTTTAATTATAACTTATATATACATATTAAAATTATTATTTTGAATTTATACATCAAATCACTATACCTAAATATTCAAATTATTTTATTTTTTACACGTATAAAACATTTTAAGTGTAAAAAATTATAAAGTTAAATATATAAAAATTAAAATAATTTGAGTATTTAAATGAAATGATTTGATGTATATATTAAAAAAATTATTGTAACATGTATAAATAAATTCTAATTAAGTTTAGTTACTAATTTGATCTCAAATTGAAAAGAGCAAAATTGAATCATTTTAAAAAATAGAAGTACTAAATTGAACAAAAAATTTAAAATAGAAAACTAAATTAAAAACAAGTTTTACTATTGTCATGTGACACGACAAACCTGCCACGTAACCTGACACATTATAACTTTTTAAAACAAAATAAATAAAAAATTTCACGACTTGACACACATCATATTCAGACACAGTGTTAATTCCAACTTAACAAAGATGACAAACTTAAATCATTTTAAATAATTTGGATACTAAATTGAACCAACAAAAAATATGAGTAATGATTGATTGAGTGTTCGGTTCGTTGTGGAAGATATTCAAAATGTAGGCTTGGCCATACAACAGAATTGGCCTTTCCTCAAACGTTGGTTCCACATTCAGGTACTGTTTCTAGTTGTTTTAGGTCCATCCAATTCTTTCAAATTGTTAAAATAGAAAGGTATTCAAACACAAATCACTTTGCTCAACAGTCATTAAGTTACATACACGAAAATGACCATACAGTTTATTGAAGTATCTTTCTTGACAATAAATTAAAAATTGAAGGAAGCAATACGTCAGAAAAAACAAAAATTATTATTAAAACCGTAAATAAAGTTCACCCCTCATAAGTTATAGATGAACTGGATGTCCAACCTCAGCACCATTCTTGGGAGCCAGAACTTGCAAGACTAAAGTCGAATGTCTAGAGAAGGCGTCTTTCAACCACCAGTCGAGATAAGAGTATAAGAGGCTATCGAATTCCTCATTCATAAACTATTCTGCTTTCAGACTGATTTACCCATGCAATTATGCACGTATAGGATTTAACAGAAATGAGGTGCACAGCATATGCACATTGTGTAAGAGCAAACAGGTGGAAGGGATGTATCAAAACTTCATAAGGAGAGAAAAAATGAAGTCAATACCACAAACCATTATGGTAGTTCAGTTGAAAATCAATTGGATCGAGAACTTCAACATCAAGAAGCATGTATATGTTGGTTCAAAAATGATTCCATTGTCATAAACCAATTCTACAACATTGGTTAAGAAATGATAAAAAATTCAAGGTAAAATGTGCCTTATGTAAAGGAGAAATCAATAAAAAAAAAGGCAGTGAGGTGGGAGCATAGTGTGCTCAGCAAAGTTTTCAAATACAAGGGATAGCAGTTTCGCTTTGTAACAACGCATTAATTGACTTCCATCACCTGCCGATAACTTGAATGTGAGGAATAAGCTGCGACACTTGATCGAAGCAAAAAATACTCTACCCCATGTTTTTGTACGTCATCTTGTCTTTTCCTAGGCAAGGCCAAATAATAAGTACTAATTAGAAATTGAGATTGACAAAAATCTCTTATGGTAGCGTTTAAACCAAATTATACACAGTATAACACTGTTCCCCATTTCAGGACATACATACTGATTCAACTTACATCCCACTTTATATTGTCGTAGTTTAACATATATAATTCATTGCGCTAGGCAAATTAGTTGTCTATTGATAATTTCATAGAAGTTCAACCTTCCAACACTTACTCTTATCTTTAATATAAAATCCACAGCATTTGTAAGAATCCTTTTAACATTAGAAAGAGTGTATGAGAAAACAGACAATGGTTAGCATTTGCTTACGTACAGCAATCTGGCTAAAGGAGGGATAAGTCATCTCATTGAACCTAGGAGCTTCAAACTTTGGTTGTTGTTAGGATCACTGCTGACAAAATTTCTTTTTCTTTGATCCCTACAAATAGCCATGTGGATAACTCACTAAATCAAATTTCAACCATAAAAAAAGGCTACTTGAGATACTTTCAAATTATTTATATCTACTCAGGATGTTTGCTTTGAGGTATATAATTACATTCCCCAGAATGCTATTCTTGGATCAATTAAAATACATGTCTGGTTAGAATTTAATATTTATGGAAATACCATTTTTTAAATTTAAATGATAGTAAAAAGATAGAAGTGGGAGTGGAAATGAGAGATACCAGATCTTACGGCTGGGCTATAAACAACATCCCAATCCGTAATCATGACATGGAAAATGAAGTCAAATATGACAATGACACTTCAATGAGAATTGAATCAATAAGCCCAAAAGAATATCTTTAAAGCTTATGAAGAACACAGGAATGTCATATTCCCAAGTTCACATTTCGAGGAATAATGTTACATGACATGGAACAAACACACCTCGGCAGTATGTTATCATGCTCTAACTGTTCAACTAAACGTTGATATCCCACTTGAGCTAACGAGCGTGTGATATCAACGTAGGTGACAAATAGCCAGGCAGATAACTCAGTTAATGTAAACAAGTTCTCTAGATAAGCCTCATAATCAGGTATTACGCCTGCCTGGTTTAACGACAGTTTCAAATGCCATCACGCCAAATTCCCAAATCCAAGTAAAACTATTTCATGTAGCTTCTCATTTTCAAAAACCCGCCCGCCATCAGCTTGGAAAGCACAAGCAAAGATACACCTAGTCTTCTCTAATTTTACAAGCCGAAAACTTTCTAATTCCTTATTAAACAACGGAATTTCTAGCAACCCACCATCCCCAGAACAAAACGTCATGAAACACAACTAACAAGATGGTGGACAAAAAGATTTTGAACTGCATTAGCCACACGCGAGACCCAGCTTGCTGAGGCCAAAAATCCAGAGTGCCTAAAAGGCATGAGAAGAGTTCTATTGAAATAATAAAAATAATAGTGATACATGCTCTATTTAGAGCTTATTGAACTATTAACTAATGACCATACTAACCAATCTCTACTATGAGAACTAACTTACTACCTACGTCGGGAAATGACCAAAATCACCGTAAAAGCGGGTGATGGGGCCTGAATTATGGTGCCAATATAGTTATGGAAACTTCCAAAACTATGAAAACCGTGCGAGCAACAAGTAAAAGCATGGAAGCACACTCTCCAGCCACCCTAAACAAAACACAGGATCCTACAAGAACAAAGCTAATCAGCAACACTTCATACCTCATTATTCCATGGAAACCTTTGCGCCAACCGCCTTCATCTTGGCAATGATACTCTCAGCCTCTTCTTTCGTGACCCCTTTCTTCAACACCGCAGGCACCTTCTCCACCAAATCCTTAGCTTCCTTCAACCCCAAACTCGTGAAGGTCCTCACCTCCTTAATCACCTTGATCTTCCCCGCCGCATCGAAACCCTCAAGCTTCAAATCAAACGCCGTCTTCTCCGCCACCTTCACCTCTCCTCCCTCGCTGCCACCGCCGCCCTTGGGCGCACCTCTCGGCACGCCCCGCACCCCCATTCCCGGCACCATCAACATCATGATTGGAAGCTCGTTGACACCGCGCTTTTCGCGCATCACCTCCACCAGGTCCATAACTTCCAGTAATGTCAGTCCCATCACCTCGTCTACGATGGCCGCCACCTTCTCCGAAGTGTGCGACTGCGACGCGGTGCAATAGCCACGCGCGTGAGAGGGTCGTAGTAGGGATTGCGCGTTGGGTAAGATCGAGATCCGTGCAGAAGCGAGGGGAGGGTTTTGATGTGGAGTTAGGGTTTGAAGGAGATGGGATAAGTGTTTGAAGCGAGAATAGAACCTCATTGTTAATGGTTGTTGAGGAAGTTAGTGGCAAGTTTTGTTTCTCAACATCGCATTGAATTGGATGGGGGAATGGAAGAAGCTGTTGGTGTGTAATGGTGTTGGTGAGTATGATGAGATGAGAGTGGTGACAGGGTCTGTGTTTTCCGCCTAAACCCTACACGAAGACGACGCTTATCTGTTTTACGAATTTGCCCCTTCCGTTCACACTGAAATGGAAAGTGATCGAATAACAACCGTCGAATTTGGGCTGGATTGGGCCGGGGCGGTTTCATTTCCGTGATTGCCCCTTCTTTCTTCTTCCTGCACTCCATGATTTCCCATGGACAAAGACGAAAATACACTTAGTAAAAAATCTTTTAAGGATCAAAATAAAGTTCTTTTCTCATTCAGATTTAATGACATAGATGCTATAAGAATGATAACACTAGGGATGACAATGTATGTAGACGGGTATGTAGGCCTGAAAATAAAAAATACATAATAGATTAAGTATATTAGCCCACTTATATATGTTGCACAAGTAGCCAACACTTAGACCTCATTCTCATCCTTTCCTTGTTTTATTCCCGTTTAGAGTCATTTATATTTTCAAGAAGTTTATACTTAAAAATTATAAATTATAAAGTAATGAATATTTCTTATTTTAAGAAAAGAGTTTATAGATATTATTATTGCTACTAATTTAATTAAATAAAAATAAAGTTATTAAAATTCTTATGCAGACCGCGAGCCGACCGACAAACCCGAAGTCCAAATGTTATGTAGGATAGGACAAAGAAATTACATGTATTTCTTATGCCCAATCCGCGTGGGCCAAATGTAGGACAAGGCAAAGCTGGTCGGGACGACTTGTATTGTCATCCCTAACTAGCACTCTGGGTATTAAACCTACAATCTTAAATAAATGCAACATATAATTGACTTAAGCCTATTGAAAAAACATTATTAGAGTCACTTACCGTATCTATTGTGTGCTTTGGAGTTCAAAACTTCATTAATAGAAGACCTCTCAGAGGGTTGAAGGCAAAATGTGTATTTAAATTGTCCTCTATATATACTCCTACATGATATAAGACTATTAAACATATTGAATCAACCCCCATTAAGATATAAGGGGAACAAAACTTTATATTTGGAATCAATTTTTCATTTCCCTAATTAAGAGTTAAGGAAATGAGAATTTTAATTCTCTTAGGGAATAGGAGTTTGTGTTTGGAACCTCTATTTTGTTCCCACAAACAACGTTAATATTTTGATCTCAAGCCATAACACTTATTAGAATGAACATATATGTTACACTAAATAATTTCATTAGATGTTACATTTCTATTCTTAGACTTTTTTTATTTTCTACATGTATATTTTGCATTACATATTCTTTTGTAGTTGTCACACTTTGTTTACTATGCTTAGAGTCCATAGAATGCTTTGTACTTAAGTCTTTCTCAATCCTAACAACATATACATCTTGTTTGTTTGATGTGTATAATCTTGATATAACAATGACAAACTTAAATAAAAGTCAACCATTTAAATTCATTCAAGTAAGTCATGGAACATAGCAAACAAACACCATATACAAATAGATTACAACATACCTACATGTAGCTTATTCGTATTTTGTGTAACAATAATATGACTCACCTTATTCGTTGTAAAAATATCATTACAATCATCTTCTTTAATGATTCCATTCATAACTTAACCAAATTTTGGTTAAATCAATTGATATATATTGAACATGTTAATTTTATATGACATTTTCCTCAAAAACTCATCATTCATTACAACTTTGTGAATCAAATCATTATACATTTAATATTATTTAATATTAGAAGTATTATGAATTCAAATTTTATAATCACAATAACATTCTAAAACATGTAATTTGGAAATGTATAAACAAGTAATGGATATATGATCCATACTAGTTTTTTCTTTCATATGTTTCCATGGATGGGCTATAGATTACCTAATTTAAAATTAATGAAAAAACCTACCATAATAATACAAGTGCTCTTCTCAATAAGACTTTTCAAATTCTTCATTCTTGTTACTACAAATTGTATTATTCAAAATATAATATTTTCTTAGACAACTTCGGCTCATTAAAAAAGTAATACCCAAGTGTTTTTTTAAAATTTAAGTTATCTTAAAAGACTTTCGAATAACAAAATAGAAAAAGAATATTGAAAAACAGCATTAACCCTTCCAACCACTTACCTCTACACAAATACATTCTTAATTGTTAGTAAGAGTTCAACCAATACTCTGAAGTTATATTTGCTACACACCATTGTTGTCACCATTAAAGAAAGAAAAGTCTTTCACGAAAACATAGAAAGTATTTTTTTTTTAATATTAAGGCTACATAATAAAAAATTATAAGAGTGTAGAAGAAAAAGCTTTAGGTAAACACAATAGAATCTTTTGGAAGGACTTTAACTTTTCCTTAAGGGTATCATGGCTTTTAATAAGACAATGGTTCGGATAGAATTAAAAATACACATTGTTGTCTTTGGGAAACTCGGAAACATTTATAAAATTCTTGGTGATAGCAGTCCAGGTAAAATGTGATTTAAGTAGATCGTTTTGTTCATGTGAAGATTACTACATTTTGTTGTGCCAATATGAGTAATAGTCATACCTGCCTCTGTTACCAATTTTAACAACATCATTGCCATTCTATGGAATCTTCTTGGTGAAGGCTTTGAGTAACTTAGAAAATATTTTAGGCCTAATAAATTGGCTTGTTTGACTAAATATTAAATAATATACTTTTTAATATTTTAATGTATTAAGATTTTATATATATAAAACCTTAATACATTATAATATTAAAAAGTGTATATATATATATATATATATATATATATATATATATATTACCTTTAAAAATTAAACATGTTGACTTATATAATGAGTTAAGGCTATAAGCTTTGTGGATGGAAATTCATATATCGCAAAAATATCTCATTTCATTGTAAAATATCATCATTTAAATATAAGAAAAAATGCCAATAATTAATTAAATTAATAAACAAAGGTGGTTAATATCCTTCCATTTTACTAATTACATTGAAAAAACCTTTTTTTTTTGAACGTCATCCGTGAGAACTTATTCCATGAATAGAATACAGACATTGAAAATGAAATTTTAATTAACTAATGAAAGTTAACAGTGTCACATTTTAATAACTAATAAAAATTTAAACTCAACAAAAAACAATTTCAAGTTTTAAAAATATGTAAAAATTTAATTAAAAATTTATGAAAGTATGCATAACTAAAATTTGAATTTGATTACAATGTAGCATTGTGATTTCTCTCCTCAAACAGCCAGTACCGAAAAATAAGAAAAATGATAGGTTGACACCCACATTTGACCACTTTTTTATCACCTTAAAATTAACTTGTAACCCAAAATAAATTAACTTATAACCTATGAAAGTAGTAAAAAAAGTGGTCAAATATGGGTGTCAACCTATCATTTCTCGAAAAATAATACCTTCTTTATAAATAAATTGGAATACACAAATTTCGTGACACACAAAAGTGATACAAAAAGCCTAAACTAAACCCCAGTGGAAGGAAACACAGTGCAAAGGGGTCATGATGAATTCGACTTTTATTTTCCTGACCACAAAACAAAACGAACATAAATTAAATGTTGTCACATATTAATGACTACAATATGTTTGATAGTATGCGGCAATGATATTGCTTCTTCAAGCGTTGATCTTCCGGCAGTTCTCTCTGATCTCTCCCCTTGAATTTGTCAGAGGAGATATGTTTCCCATCTTGATCATGGACTTGGCGAACTGTTCAAAGAAAATGTCATTACTTTCTGCATAGGACTTCACTAGTTCAGCAGATTCTTGGTCTGTGAGAAGGATTTGGTCAGAACTCAAGAGACCCTTGTAAGCCAAAAGGTTCTTGAAGTAGGTGTTGTCAAATTTATATGGGGTGGCATAGTCTAGGAAGAACAGGTTTTGGTCACCCCCAGATCTTGGACACCTATTGCGCAATGCAGCAGCATAGTATTGGTCAAGAGTGGAATCTGGTTTGCCATTGCCACTGATTTGGCTATAGAGTCTTTGCCTGAAGGTGGTGCATCTGGCATTTCCTATAGTATGGCCCCCTATAGCAATTGCATAAAACTTGTTTAGAAAAAAGGAAGTATATCAGATAGATTTGACTCAGGTTGGTGCATGCTGACATGGGGATAACAGAACATCAACCATAAAGTCTTATCTCACTATTGCCATCAAAATTCATGCAAGTTTCAGTTTAAGGAACATACCAGATAGAGCAACTAGATCAACTAGGTCAAGTCCATGAAGCTGGAATTTTGTTAGGATGGTCTGAAATGTGTTGTTTGGGGCTGGAATGTTGTTGTTGGAGCCACTTATGCTTGCATCTCTAGAGTCCCTTCTGCCTAAAGGTACTTCCCAGCTTGGTCCACCACTCTGTACAAGTATGAAAGGGATAGTGAATCAGGATTGATAAAAGTGGGAAAATGAGGTTAGAATATCAGAAAATGTTTTTATCTTTATTTCCTGATTTCACTTTCTAAAATGTAAAGAAAACATGAAATCAGTGCATGTATTTTTCTGAAACCAAATCACCATGAGAGAGGGTAGTGAAGTACTTACAAGAACAACTGAATCTCTTGCAGCTAGAGTCAAGATGTCAGCACAAGAAACTGTAGAAGGACATTCTCTCTCTAAGGCAGCTTTAATTGCATCAATGACTTCAAATCCTCTGGCTGAATTACGGTTTGGATTTGATCCCTTCTCGCTGATGATGCTTTCGCTGCTATCTAGCAGCAATGAAGCATCACAACCCTGCAACATCACCTTGGCATTAAGAATTTGAAAAAGCATCTGAACATATACATATAACATCAACACAACATGTGTATATGTTTAATGAGACTTATAACACCATAACATAATAATTTAACTATATTTATACCCATTAGGATTAAGAACTAGCATCATATAATTATATGATACCGATAAATGCTAATGATGCGAAGTTTTTTGTGATATATAACTAAGTTAATTATGCAGTGTTAACAAGATCAATATATACTTCCTAATAGTAATCTTGTCAGAAAAATAGAAGGGAAAGACCTTGACAAAGCAATCATGGAAATGAAGCCTGAGAATAGAAGCTGCCAATCGGGGTTGCTGTTGAACATAGGTGGCAAGGATGGACTTGACGATATTCTGAGCTTGTGGACATGAATAGTCATAAAACTGAGGGTAGAGTTTACCCTCTTGGTAGTAGTTACACAAACACATGGGAGCAAAGGCTAGCGAAGAAAGAAGCAAGAAAAAGCTCATGGAAGTGGCCATTGTTGTTTATTTCAATATCACTTCAAGCTACAAGAAGAATAGAAAGTGGTTGAAGAAAAGGAAGTTGTCAAACTCTGCTGGCTGCATTGCATGGTGCTGTGATGGGGAATGGTATTTATAGAAAAGAAAGATGGTGGAAAATTACTGCATTACAAAAAAGAGATGGGAGGAAAGGAACGAAAAAAGTTGGAGTTGGTAGCTAACCAATTTTCATATCCTTAAGGGAGGAAGAATGGAGTTAGTAGCTTTTTAATGAAAATAAATTTAACTAGTCTGAACGATTCAAATGTTGTCAAAATTTTATAATATCATAACTTCAACACGAAGCTTTGCTATCATGATTCATGTCAAAGGTTATTGACGGGTGTAGCCATAAATACCCTTTCAAATTTATAGTTTGTTTTATGAGCTGAACTTCTATTTACTTGTGATGATCGATTTGGAGATGAGAAATATGAGGAATTTGAGTAAATTAGAAGGGGAGGTTGATCTTATTATTTATAAGAAATTTGAGAGTAAAAGTGAATGGATTTATATGTAAATATTTAATAGATTAAATATTAAATTTAATTTTAAAAAAATAAGATTATTAAATTGTTCTTGTTGAAAATAATTTAAAAATATATTTAGATGAATTGAATTTATTTTAATAAAAAACATATTTAAATGAATAAATTAGAAAAAAATAATTGTTTTAATAAAAAATAATAAAAACACAATATATTTACATATTGAATTTATTTTGGTAAACAATTTAAAAATTTGGAATATTAATTACTATTGTAAGCATAATTTTAAAATAGACAAGAAACACACGTGTAGATGAATAAAAGATAGAAATGAGTTGAAGGTACAATAATATTTTACCATTAATCACCTTTAAATCAACCCATATGAGAAGAGATGAGAAAATTAAAAAATTCCTCAATTCTTTTCGCTCTCAAATACCAACAGCTAAATACGCTTGTCACTCTCAAATCATGTATCTCTAATTCTTTTGAGGGGAAATCTTCACAAATGAACACGATGTAAGTCTAATTCAATCATAAAAAATTGACTTATATATTGTATATTCGTCTTATCTTTAATCTACATATGTAATCTTTAACATACTCCTTCAAATTAAGACATATATATCTCGAGCATGATAATGAATATTAATGGATGGATCGATAATGATCTAATAGCAGTAACACGATAGGTCCAACAAATAAAAAATTTCATTAGGATAAGTTTCAGATGACTTTGATACTAAGAAATACTTTAAACTTAACTCAATTTATAAAATCAATTTATAAGATGAAGTTTGCGATCATTATATACTATAAATTTGTTTCATATTTGATGCAGAATCTTTAACATTTTTTTGGAATTATCTACTGCTACATATATCACGTTTTTATTGGATTAAGGAGCACGTGGGAGTTTTAGTTGGCATGCTTATAAATTGAACCTATAATTGTGTAAGCAATTAGTTTCAAAAGCTTAAGATCTAAGGTCACAGTTATAGCTTAAAGCAAACATGCTGGACATAGCAATAGCCGAAGTTTTTGAACCTGTTCCTGCGGCAATGTTATCGTATTCTTGCAGTTAAAGTCATGTTTGATTATACCTAACTGCTATATCTTATTTCAAGATCTGTGACAATTCTTCGTTATTTCACATACACACTTTTCTGCTTTATACATTCACTTTGGACAACTAAGATCAAACCTAATTGTATTTTTTAGATTTAACTTTTATTTACTGGGAAGTGCTTATTACAAGCTTGTAAATTTTATAGCACAAACACACCCTTAAGGTCAAAGATTAATCGCTGTTTTAAGGAACAAGTAAAATAAAGATGATTTAGCAGGACCTTGCTACCTGGTCCCTGTGGTGCTTCCAGATGAATACCACAATATCAAATGGTAGCTTGGTCAATCTGCAGGTTATGATCTCTGTCTTATTAGAGAGACGCCATAAAAATTAAAGTTGACTCACCTACTTAGTTGACTTTGTAATATAGTTTATTTCAAGTTTTTTCTATATTACAAGAAAACATCTATTAAACTTTCTTACATAAGATAGATTTTGTTGATCTTAATTTGGTTGCTTCACTGATGCTACAATTATACTTCATAATTTTGTAACCATTACATTAATCACTAGAACGTTCAGCGTATGCTATTTTTAATTTTATTGTAAACTATTTTGGAAATATTTAAAGATGTATAAGATATATAGAAAAATGTATATAGTATACAACAATTTTGAAACTAAAAATACGATCAAAATAATTTATCTACAAATAAAAGCCACAAGTTTAAAGTTAATTAAAAAATATAATTATCTTAAAATATATTTATCAGCAAAAAGAATTATTTAAAAAAGTCATATAAATATTTGTATTTTTATTATGTTAAATTTATACATAGATAACTTCAATGGTTAATTGTAATAAATAATTATATCTTAGTGACTCAGTTAATGACTTAACCCTACTGAGATATATTTTTGAAGCTGCTCTGGTCGACCTATCATATTAGATGTGAATGCTTTTTGACTTCAAAACCTTCAACAATTGTTCAATTATTATGCATCTGTTAGGATATACAAATAACTAAGCAAAAAGTATAAAAAGGTAACAGAAGATAAATCTGTGGTAAAATGTGGTGAATGGAACAGGTATGGTTGGATACCAACTATTTTTTGCAGAATATAACTAGTTTAATATTCATGTGGGATTGTCTTCTATTGGTTTAGCATTATATGCATAGCCTTACTTACTAAGAAGATAAATGTTGGCCAGTGTATGAGCATTGAAGAGAATATTAGGATTGGATTATAAAGTGTGTTAGCTCCAACTGTGTCCACTCTCCTTCTGTCTTTTACCATATAATATAATAACTTCAGCTACAGTTGTCAAATCGAATTCATCTAAACTTATGCCTTCAGTTATTAGCAAGCTAATTCAACTTTACTCGTTGAAAATATCAATTCGAATGACACAGAATACATCTATAAAAAAAGTTACATTTTGTCAGAATTGTTTTTCAAAATTTTTGTATGAGTTTAAAAAAAAAAAGTTGTATAGATTTTTCTGCAGATTTTAAAGAAACTGACAAAATATTTATAGCAAAAGTAACAAAATTTTGAAAGTTTTAATGATAATCATAAGGTATGTTAAAAAAAAAATTAAAGAAAATTCATAGTATTCGTAATATTTTCTTACATCCTCCTATTTCGTTAGGAGAGTGGATTTACAGATTAGGAGTATATCTTTATCATTATTGATCCAATAAATATAAATAAATAAATATTATAATAAGAATTGTATAATAAAAAATGTTTAAAGCTTAAATTTGGATGTTTTATAATGTTGTAATAAATAAAAAAATATTAATATAAACATAATATTATATTATGTAAAATATTTTTAAATAAAAATATTTATTAACAATGCATAATTATTTTAAAAAATTATACTTTGTAAAAATTTATAGAATACTGGACTAAGTTATAACTCAAAGTATAAAACGAATACTGAGTCTGCATTAACCATTAACCAAGTATGAGAATAATATATATCAATAATAATCAAATTTTTAAATTAGGTACGAGAATAAAAATAAATAAATACATATCCATTTTGTTTCTCATACTCATTTTTATATCTATTTTTGTTTTAAAAAAACCCTCATACTTTAATAAAATAATTAACTTGAACAAACTTATATTCGTTACTCTTTTTTTTTTTAGTTTCATATACTTTAATAAACTCTTATTTCTTTCTTCGACCATGCAATCTTATATTCTCTCTCAATTGTGATTCGATTAATTCATTATTCACATAATTTACTTGGCACTTGCTTGGCTTAAATTATCTTCTCAGAACAGAACTAATAGTTCATATTCAATTTGTTCAGGCGGATGAAAATTACATTATTTCTTTGAAATAAAGTAAACAAACAATACATTTATTTATTTTTTTCAAATATGGAATCAAACAAAAACGATAGACCCTATCAAAATTTCTATAAAATTCATTAAATGGAATTCAGCAACTAGGTTGATACTATAACTACCCTTTCTTTTCTTCTATCTGACTTTTATGTTTACAAAATAAAATATCAGAGGGCCTTCAAAGCCCTCGTAATCAGTTGATACAAACAACATATTTGGCAGAAGAAATTCCCAAAAAGTAGATAACACGATGGCAGATTGTGAATAAACAAAACAAAATGTATGATGGTACACTTTCAAATGGCACCATATTTTGTTTCTGATGGTTTCCATTCACCCTGTGAAGGACCAGGAGGAGCAGGAGGACGTTCCCAAGAGGCTTCACTGCCAAAGGCACTATTCACTTCTTCTGGGCGTGAGTAGCCATGCCCAACACCACTAACCTATTGTCATCACACACTCAACAAATGTTAGATATGCAAATGAAGTAGGCAATCTTGCTAAACAAACTTGCAAACTGCAATGTTGATTTTGCTGTGCATGGTCTTATGACGTTTCATTCTTTTCAGTTTGAAAAAAGGTAGCAAGGTACAAAATTTGGGAACAATATCAAACCCATAATGTGTCTAAAAACTATATCAACAGCAATGCTGGCAACAAAAGCTTGCACATTCTCTATTATTTGGTAAATTTTATGTGGGTCATACGAAAAAACAGTTACCCACTAATAAAATGTGTCTGAAGTTTGGGTTTTTTCTAGTTACTTTTATACTTAATATTTAACGCCGTTGGTGATGTATACGCAATACCGCATTTCCTGCATATTTAAATCTTTTCAAAATAAAAATCGCATTTTTAAGTGAAGCTTAAACGTAACTTTGCCATTAATGAAGAGAACAAGGAAGTATTATTCTTAGGTTTTGCAAATAACCACCTCATGGGCACTATACTAAATAATAGGAAGTTTTTACACTTCTAACACTCAATTGCTTAACCAGCGAGCTAAGAATACTTATTAAACACTAAACCCTAAACCCTAAACCCTAAACAGCATTCTCTTTGCTCTTATTCATATTCCTTTTTCCATAAAGCTGAATAAAAGTTCTTATTCTATTGACAAGCCTTCTCAATTAGACCAATAAATACAAATATAAAAATTGAAGTTAACCTATCTAAATCAATATTCACTATTCTAATTTCTCTGCATATGTTCTTTCTTTTTCTCATCTAATTTTCCCCCCACCGCTTTGCCATTTGGATAAATATAAATTATATAAAAAGAAATTGTGATGTTCACCATATGCTTAAAATTCCTCAAACTCATGGTATAGCACTTTAATGGAGTGATGTCTAATATTTAGTTTAATGAAGCTCAAGACCTAATAAGAGTAATTTGCACCCAATATATTATCAAGTTCAGAATTAAACAACTATTAGTCAACAGTTCCAATAAAAGTTAGCAAGTAGCTCAGAACTCACTGTCTCTAAGCACGCAGAAAGGATAGTCATGCCAGGCAAAGCATCAATTCCACGCTGCAAAAGGTTAACATGTTAGATATTCAAGATAAGCTATGAAGAAGTCGCAGAACACTGAGGAACAGAGACATTGGATCTTATACTGACAACTTGCAAGTCAAAGAAAAATACTGACCTGCCGTTCCACTTTCGTCTTGTAAACGAACCCTCCACAACAAAAGAGTGTTGAAGAGACAAAAAATCTGCCCAACACAATATTACCATAAATTCATCCCTTAATAAAAAAGAATAATAAAACATTGCCATCTGTATATGATGACTACAAGAAATCGTTTTAAATCATTTATCAACTACTACAATATTCAGCCCTTAATTCTTGGTTTAATTTTTTATTTTGCATAATCGAATACAGATTAAATATAAGAGAGTTTCTATACATGCAGGACAGCACTCCAAATATTGCCCATCCTCTTGTGCGACCTCCACCAGGATCCTGCGTATAATCTGCAACAATCAACAGGACTGGTCGTTCATTCAACAGAAACGGTAGTTGAAAGAAAAAGGAAAATTAGGTAAAATTGAAAAAACATGACCTTTTAGTCCCTAACACCTAAAAATCATCATTTTTAGTCCTTATACATACTATCCTAAGTCTCTTTTAGTCCTTAAGCATTTTAGAGTGTAAGGACTATAATAAATTAAAAAATAATATGCATAGGGATGAAAATAGATTAAAATATTATTTGTAAGGATTAAAATGAATAAGTTTTAAGCACAAGACCAAAATTAAAGTTCATACAACTCAAGGACTAAATTAGTAACTAAATCATAAAATTTAAATACCATAGGCATAATGCCCATACTCGTTCAGTATTCATATTAATTTAAATGCATACAAAGAACAAGAGGAATAACAGTAGAATTTAAATTTTCTAGCTTAGTACTTAGTATCACTCACCACATTGTTTTGTAAGCACAAATTGAATTGGCTCATAACCCTGAACAGGGATTGTGATATTAACTTCATACGGGGTATCACGGGCCACCTCACCTGGAAAGAGTCGAAACATTAAAGTTTAACGAATGCAACTACGCAGGAAACCGATGTTCCTAAAATAAGTGGGGCCATACATCTCCAATCAACAATCAACATTGAGGGTGACAAAGTTGTAGGAGGCATCCCTTTGATAGCAGATCCAGACAATCTAACTTCCAGGCCCTTATCTGGATGTACCTAATTAGCAGCAGTCAACAATAGTCATGTCCTCAGTGCCTTGATGAAAGCCAAAAACAGTCCCCCCGAGACTAATTCAATAAAAAAAATGTACCTTTAAACTAGGCTTTTGAACCAGGGACGAAAGTGAGGCAACCGCAGTCATAAACAGGACTACCTGAGTTTGCCCTGTATGAAAGCTGTAAAAAGAAAACATAACATATTTGTACTAATTAAAGGAAAGCTTGGGTAAGTGAAACCATACCACTGATAACAAAAGAATAAGATGTCAATGATTAACTAAAAGAAGTGATAGCAGCAGCAATCCTGACCTAAAATCATGGTGGGGTTCCTCAAAACCAATTTGGGTCAACCCATTATAAACCTACAATTTCATAAAAGGAAAGTTTAATATTATAATTCAATTTAATAATGTAGTATTATAAAACTGCACGCAGATTTATAATACTAAATTCAGTCTTATAAATCTACATTTCATTTTTATTCTTAGTTGATCTACCCTTTTTATGGGACCAAATTGTCCCACTATTTAATTTCTATGTTCTGTCCTGTTTTATTTTCTAAATACATTAAGTATATGTTATGTGTTCTTCCAATGTATTTCTGTTCTCTCATTTTCCATTTCTAAAAATTGTTTGGTCTCCTGCAAATGATTAGTAGTAGCAGAGGTGCCAGGCATGTTGGGATGCCTGTCTCTATTGTGATGCTTTTGCATGCCTTTTTGTGTTAAAAAATGTTATGTTCTGTTTCTGTTCCAACTTGTCAACCAAACACTATGATAGGAATAGAACTCCTATTAGGAGACTCTCAAATTACTCGGCATTCTTGTATCGTACTGTCCGTTTTTTGGGCCTCGTTCCACGTTGAGACACATCAGAAAGAATAAAGTTCTTGCAAATATTAAATTGTCTCTCTAATTGGTACCAGTTCTATCACGGTCAAGCTACCTCAATGACCCAAATTTATCCTATAAGAACGCTTTGACGTCAATTTTTATTTTTTTGGAGTAAATTGATGTTCCAATATTCTAGTGAGGACTGAAATGAGAGTTCCCACTAATTTAATTCCAGGTATTATGCATATTTTCTTCAAGCAAACATAGTGTAAGTGGTAGAAACTGCTCACAAGTTCCCATGATCTTGGATGAAAACCAACAGTGAAGCCTTGAAATACGTGAGGGCCTTGTTTATCACATGGTATTGCAAGGTCCACTAAAACTCTGAAAGACATCAAGGTTGACGTGATTTATACACATCCAAAACAACTAATATAGGAAATCAAGAACAGTAATAAAAAGCATACATTATTTCTGAAAATAGTAAGATGAAAAGAAGTACATTAACAAACAAGAAAATCATCATGATATGGACTAATTACAGTTTTAAAGTAATTAGTTTAGTAAAAATATTTCTACACAATTTTTCTCCCTTTTCACATTCAAGAACAGAAGGAAACTGTATTGATTGCACACAAATAATCTGGTATTAATAATATTATATATATAGTATCATTACAAATCAGCATAATTATAGACAATAATTCCTAAACATCAGCTCTATGAGGCAATTAACAAGTGATGACTAAGGCAATTGACAACCATGCACTGGATCTAACTCAACTCTAAAAGTTAGCTCAAAGAAGAGGATTGCACCAAGACTTACTCAGACAAGGAGGACAATGGACATATTCCTAACCATGTGAAATTTCTTAACATACACCCATTGTGGAGAATAATTCTTGTAAATAAAAGTCTATTTATCAATAATAACCAATACAGATTCTTCGTCTCTCTAGAGTTGTACAGTTTTTAGCCTCTTGAAATTTCTTAATCAAACATAATCTAGTCTATACATGTCGCAATCATCTAATGAAGAAAAAACATCAGCCACTGTCAAATTTTTGAAGTTTTCAAGTTTGTGTTACAAACTTCTCCATTGATTTTTATATTTCAGTGTTGGCCCCATATAACTCTTTTATTTGCATATTGACTCCAGTATTTACATTCATGTGGGTTTTAGTCTCACAAGGATCAATACCTTAATAGGTGAAAACTATGGAAAGCATGAAATCCTTCATGGAAAATAAAGGGTATTTCTTAAATGAATTCTGTAGGAGGACTAAAGCCTGTAAAGAAAAAAAAAAAAACAAAAAAATGAAAACTTATATGCTAAGGATCAATATCTAAATACGTGACAAAATAGGGATCGATATCCAAAAAACACAACACAAACACAATGGGTTAATTTCCCACTTAAACCTAAAATATACATTTAAATGGGAAGGGGCAAAAAGAGAAGTCTTCAAACAAAGTGTTATTGTCTTTAAAGCACCAACTTAAAGAAAAGAACATTCTTTAATGTGACTTAAAAGTTAACATAATGAAATGCTTAATTGATAACAAACATTGAAATCTGAATTGTACAATGAAAAATGACAGTTCAGAATATGTAGAGTATGAAAGACCTGCAGTTTGATTCATGTGTGACATTACATATGCATCCAGGACGACCTGCAATAGACAAAAACAAAACAAAAATGTGAGTACTACTTGAAAGGGGACTTAAAATAGCAAACGTCTTTTCAACATGGCACCAAGACAGTTAATGACCAACATCATGGAGAAAATCTGCTTTACACAGATCTCTCAACGATTTGTTATTATCTCCCTAGTTTTTTTCCTATATTTTTCAGAATTTAGTTTATCATGTACATTTCAATTACTTTTGCTTCTAAACAGCCCGTAAATACAGCTCACCAAGAAAAAAAAACTGGGTGGAAAGGAATCAGGGTTGGATCATTGCTAGTACTAACAAATATCTCAAAATATGCGCATACCTTTACATAGTCCATTTGAACAACTCCCACATACCATATTAACCTGAAAGACATGAATGTAAATTGTAAAAGGCTAACACACCACATAATGATGCAATGCAACCATTATGCTAAAGAAGTACATACTTCTTACAGTAATAGACCAAAAACGTGAAGTGCTTAGCACATCAATAAGCTAGCTTCTAATTTATTGGACTAAATTATAAACTTTGTTTTACCAAGCAAGCTTATCTCACTAGCAGACATCTTACATGATTGTAATTTTCTTCCTCCAGTTTTATTCTTATTGTTTTAATGCAGTTCCTTTTTTACCCTCTCTTTTTCTTAAAAATTTGCATAGCTACTATTTAATACACTAGCTTATTTAGAGGGTTTTCTTCATATTGTTGGAATGGAAATTGTGAATGAAGAAGTCCTACATTGGGAAAAAGTAACCAAATTGATTAACATATAACAAAAAAAAGACACATATATACTTAAAGCCTTAAAGTTTTAAGTTGAATGTAGTGCTAAGTTTAATTGTGTAATTCTCTCGTAGCTTGTTGATGAAGGTTTCCTCAATGTTATATTCCACTATGTATTTCATAAGATGTGGTATCGAAACCTTGGGAGCAATCAAGTCCCAATTCATACAAGTACTGAAGTACAACAAAGTAGTGAGTCCAAGTGGGGGTCCTTGAATCAAAACTTCAAAAGCTTCTTCAAAATGTAAAAGTCAGACAGCGTGTACCACTAATAGTAGATAGCTACAGTACCAGTACAACTGTACTAGTGTCACCCTTTTTAAAACTAGTAGATGAAACAAATATAATTTGTACTTGAGGGAGAGCATATGATATGAAAGAGACTCACTTTTGAGAGGGAGATGGTTGGAGTAGCAAGTCTATGAGCAAAAAAGTTCTACATTGGGTAGAAATAGACAAGTTGAACAAAATTAGGTGTGAAGGTGCCATATGCCTAAATTAATGTCCTAAGACTTTTTAGTTGAATGTGTTGTTAAATTCACTTGTGTAATTCGCTTGTAGCCCATTAATGGAAATTTCTCCAATGTTTCTAACTCCCACACATTTCCTAACACAATACTATTCACTATAACTACCACAGTATTTGGTTTAATTTTTAACAAAGTATTTAACCATTAAAAAACTAATAAGAAAAGTAAATTGACAGAAAATCGGAAACTAACCTAATCATATTTTTTCCTACAAAACAAAAAGATATAATCCATATAAAAAGTTATATAAATATGTCCTTTATTTCATTTTGACATTATTTAAGTACTTCAACAACAAATTTTCACAAACATGTTTAGTTCAATATGTTAATTTACAAATTTTAATATAACTACTACAGTATTTGGTTTAATTTTTAACAAAGTATTTAACCATTACAAAACTAATAAGAAAAGTAAATTGACAGCAAATCGGAAACTAACCAAATCATATTTTTTCCTACAAAACAAAAAGATATAATCCATATAAAAAGTTAAATAAATATGTCCTTTATTTCATTTTGACATTATATAAGTGCTTCAACAACAAATTTTCTCAAACATGTTTAATTCAATATGCTAATTTGCAAATTTTAATCTAGCTTATAAAATTGAAGCCCGCCTATAAGTTTTAGACTAGCTTATCAGCAAATTTCGGCATATACATCCTTAACCTAGTGGGCACATATCATGTCGGTATACTTGATAACTAAAATATCATGTCTGTATGCTTGCTAAATAACATAGTGCTAGATTACATCACAATTCCTTCCTCGGAACTTATGCTTGGTCATACATCCTTTATTCATGTTCAAAAATAATATGCTAGTTGATTACTTGATTTAAAAATAAATGATCAAAAATGGAAATTTCAGGACCAACCTGTGCTGTTCGTCCCATTTTGTCATAACTTTGTTCACAACCCATAAGATCACCATTATAATACTCCTACACATAGAGAAAGTGGCTAAGACAGCAGGGCAGACAGTATAAAAAAAGGATGTGGTCTGAGATCAATATGTAAAATATCAAGTTTGAAATAATATATTTTTTTGTGTTTATGTCATGAAACTCTACCTATGCACTTACATTAGTACCTGCTAATCTCTACATCAGACCATGTAGTCTCACATTGACCATAACGAAAATGCAACAATTTTGAAATTAAATCCTTTGAACATAAATCATATTTGCAACATGAAATTGTTTCAGTCTTTCATAGATTTAAAAAACTGCTTATGTGACTTAAAATATCAGCATGCTCCTAGGGAAATTTTTGCTTTCAATCTTTCATTATTATATGCACTAATTTAACATCTCGCAATGTGTTTGATACTGCTAAACATTCTCACTAAGAAAAGAGCTTAAATCGAAAACAGTGGAAGAATAATATATAAATCTTAACAATTCCCTTGTGTTGGAAAGAATGTAAATAGGGGTAACCTTAGCCCAACATAACTTGTATTTGGAGTAATTAGGGTAACAATTACACTCCACTGGCTACCATTGTATAAAACACACAGATTTCATCATGTCTCTTGTTTTCTCCCCTCTAAACACCTTCCATGAGGACCTAGTTTTCTAATAAGTATCCTCACTCATGGTTTTTACTTTGTTCACCCAAAAATAAAAATATAGAATAGGCAGAAGGATCTTACTTGCATAAAGTCATGTTGGCCAGAACCAGCAACAAAGTTGTTGAATTTATCAAATCGGCCAAAACCAACATATCCCTGATAGTTTTGGGCATCAGCTAATGAAATTAAAATATATAATACACAAAAGATAAGAAACAAGAAAACCAATGTCCCAGAAATAACTGTTCACCACATACATGACATCTGTGACCCAATTGAAAAATTATGTTAATCTTGTTCAGATATAAATCCAAAATTTATGCAACTTAACCGAATTTAAGTGTTTGGAAGTCAAACGAACAATTTGCACATCAACCTTTAAATAATTGTTAAAAGTTTAGGGAAGAGAGAAACATAGAGCTGAAAACATGTATATTGAGAAAAAGGAATTAAGACAATAAATAGAGGAGATTTGATATCCCATAGTAACAAAGATATGATACAGGGATAAATAAAAATATTCTTAATAATACATATATAATGTAGATATTTTTTATTATATAAGTTAAGTTCCGTATTCCAATATTCCCAACTATATAGGATTTAACTTCTTATTTCCATATAGCATATGGTTCGTGCCTAGGTTGCGGAAGATATATTTGATGTTTGGTCCTTAGAGATTTTCTGAATATGTCAGTCAAATGTTCATTAGAGCATACAACTTTGGTGGTGTATCTCCAAACTCTAGTTTTTTTCTTATGAAATGACAATCCGCCTCAATATATTTAGTCCTATAATGAAAGACAGGATTAAAGGCAATGTGTAATGCTACCTAGTTGTCACATGCAAGATGCATTTGGAAAATTTCTTCAAATTTAAGCTCTTTGAGGAGTTATTTTAGCCATATGAGCTCACAAGTGACTAATGTCATTGCCTTTAATTATGCTTATGCACTTGACCTCTTAAAATTAGAAAAGAAAATAATTTCTCTCTTATTCAGTTTCATTACATACATCTGATATATATATCATACATTGATTGGATAAATTAGGAAACAAACATAGGCTATTCTAGGAAACAAATCCCTAAGATTGTAGGATTGATATGCTAGTAATAAAACTAAGTTACCGTCAATACAAAATTAAAACCAATAGGAATAAAATATGAAACTTCTTGTTGTAAGTAGAATATTAAATGCATTACTAGAAGTTGATAGAATATTAAATGTGTTACACAGAGCTAATAGAAGTTGTTAGAAGATTCTAGAGATCTCTTTATAATTATACTTTAGGATTAGAGTTCTATATATATAGAGACTGATGTACTATTTCAAATGTATCAATTTGAATGAAAATCTTCTTTCTTTCATATTAATCCTTTCAAGTCTTCCTAAAATATCTTGACAAAACAAAATCCAAAACTTCCTAAAATATATATGTGAAAATAAAAGGATAATACACAATTGGAGGATCTTAATAGATCCCTCTCATAACCTTCTATTTATAATGATAAAAACTAATACAATGGAAGATGAAAGATCAAAAGACTACCTCAAATACCTAGGTACAACTCATAGAGTGCACTAGACTCATAAGTACAGCTGGAAGTAGTTCCCAACACACCACTCCCTATTTTAGACTTAATAATTACTCTAACATAAAATTTAATAATTATTTCAACACTCTCCCTCAAGCTGGAGCATACATATTGTATGTCCCAAGCTTGGAATAGATAAACTCAATCCAAGTCCTTCTGCCAACACATTTGCAAGCTGATTTGATCTGACAAACATAGTATAAACTTCTTTGGACAACTTTTTTTCTTGGATGAGACAATAGATGTGGGAACCTTGACACAACCAAAAAACTACAGGAATTGGATGACTGATTATAATGGACTTCAAGAGTGTGCTATCAAAACCAAAAGAACAATTAAGTCCACATAACTCCACTGGTAAAGACGATTTGAACACAAACTGCAAAGTAGACATCTTGCTTCAAAAAATATTTGGAGATGTTTCAATGACAAAGAAGGTTACTGCACTGCCATATGACAATGGCCAGCAAACATCAATATTGGGCTGGCAGTAGTAAGCTGAGGCCGATAATCAACTAGTAACAGCTATGGAGAATAATATTAAATAGTGATGCACAACCACATAACTTCAATTAGGATGAATCATTCCAATAAGATTGTCATTAACGACATATGGCGGCCAACAGTGGCAAACAGCAATAGACTACGGCGGACAAGATTACCATCAACAACAAATGGCAGCCAACAATGGCGGACAGCAACAAGCTGCGGCAGACTAGACTGCCATCAGAACAGATGGTGGCCAACAATGGCCGATTGCAACAAACTGCAGCAGACTAGAAGATTACCATCGAGCCTGGACAATGGCAAATAGACAATACATGTATGGAACGGCGTGATTGACAAAACAGAGAGCATATGCATAGCAGCAAAAGCAACTTCGTGAAGACATAATGACCATAAACAAACTCCCCCTCACACCTTGAGCAACCTTCAACTGTTAACTTTGGTAAACAGTGAGGAAATGCTACAACACTAAAGGAAAACCAAAAAACCTAGAGGGACTTTCAAAAGGGTGGCTTCTGGACTTCACTGAAATGAACTTTTGAAGGTCATAACCAACAAAGGAGGCTCCGACGAAAGCTATCGAGGTGGCGTCGTGACGTTCTGAGCAGCAGAAGGCGGCGCGTGGACTACACATGGATGGGTGTCTAGTTCTGGCAACGGTAGGGGTGGTTGTCGCTCGGAGAGGCGCTCCAGATCCCGTGGTCGCCGGCAAAAACTAAGGTGGCTGGAGACGGCAGCCAACGGCAAACAGTGACGGACGACGGCGGAACAGTGGCAAACGGTGACGATTTAGTAAACAGTGGCAGCTGGTAGCTTTGGAGAGTGTTTAACGGCAGTGGGCAGCTGCGAACAGTAACGAATAGTGGCGGATGGCGGTGGACAGCCGCGAACAGCAGCAACAAGTGCCGGTGGACAGTGACGGCGAAAGGCGGCAGACAGAGGCACACTAATAGAGAACAGCGGTTCACATTGTTGAATAGTTAAAAAAAAAAAAAGAGAGTGGGTAGCTTTAGATAGTGATGAACTGAGTTGGACAGCTGCTGGTAGGTGGCCAGAGGCAGAAGGCAGCAGCAAACGATGGACAACAATGAAAATGCAGTGGACAGAACTGAGATTAGGAGAGCAGGATGCACATTGAGATACTTCAGACATGAGTCTTTGAAAGACTTGACTCCGGCAGCCGCCGCCGGCCACTGGCCGCCGGCGAACAACACAAACAAGACCGAGAGAAACTAAACCACCTGCTCTGATACCATATGAAAATAAAAGGATAATACACAATTGGAGGGTCTTAATAGATCCGTCTCATAACCTTCTATTTATAATGATAAAAACTGATACAATGGAAGATGAAAGATCAAAAGACTGCCTCAAATACCTAGGTACAACTCATAGAGTGCACTAGACTCATAAGTACAGCTGGAAGTAGTTCCCAACACACCGCTCCCTATTTTAGACTTAATAATTACTCTAACATAAATTTAATAATTATTTCAACAATATCAACATGACCTTGTCACAATATTTGGTTTCTTACGTTTCCATGATACTAAATTACCTCCAATAAAAACTTAATATCCTAAAGTGGAGGTTTGTTGTTTGGTTGCCCTACACATTCAGTGTTAGAATACCTAAGAATTTGAGTATTTCCCATATCATCATAAATGGGGTCGTTTCCAAGAGCCTTCTTAATATACTTGAGGATCCATACCATTGCATGTCAATGGTCTCGATAAGAAAAGTTTACAAATTGACTTACTATGCTTATTGTGAAGACAATGTGAAGATAGGACACAATGAGGTAATTTAGCTTACCAAAACCTTCTATATCTCTTAGGATGAGAATAGAGTTCACCTTGGAAAGGTACAAGTTTGATATTTGGGTCCATTGGTGTCTATAGGTTTAGCATTTATCATTCTTGTTTCTTCTAACAATATTGAGAGCATATTTTCTTTGAAATATGACCACACCATCCTTGGATTGTGCCACTTCTATATCAAGGAAATGCCTTATATGCACAAGATCTTTTTTTTCGAACTGTTGAGCAAGATATTGTTTTAGTTGTACAATACCCTCCATATTACTCACTATTTGTGACAACAATGTCATCCAATGAGATAGATACATTCGTGTGGAGAATGACAATAGAATAGAGAATAATCAACATCACTTCATATCATTCAAAATTGTTGGATGACAATTCGAAAATGCTCAACAATACACAACAATACACAAAGACTAGGGCAAGAATGATAGAATCACTAGTTGAGTGCACTTCAGGCAACCACAATTATCAGAGGAAATGGGTGCACCTAAGGTAAATAAGATGGTAAAGAAGAAATGACGAAGCAGGACTCCCATGATCGAGAGCTCTAATACCAACTTGAAAGGATTAATATGAAAGAAATAATTAATGTGAAACAGTACATCAACCTCTATATATAGAGACTTCTAACCCTATAGTAATAATTACAGAGACATCTTTAAAATCTTCTAACAACTTCTTGTATTGCACTTAATATTCTACTAATAACAACTTGTATGTGCAACTCAAGTAGTGTTACTAGTGGATTGCTACGTATAACACTTTTGATAAAATCTTCAACTGTTGTTGGAGATGGATCAACCGAGAATGTAGGAACAAGTGGAAGTGGAATAATTAGACTCATCAATCTTCTTAATACTCACAATATGGTTAGAAGAGATGGGTGAATCTATTTTGGAGGTTGATGTGGCATTGGAAGACATTTTATTTTTCAAAAATTTTGGAAGACAGAAAATATAAAAAGAAAAGCTTTAGGAGAATATATTAGATCAGTCAAAAAGAACATGGAAAAAATGTTCACAGAACAAATACTCCTCTCGGCGCCATGGCTCTACTAGGCCAATTCAGTTTTGAAAAATGTTCTAGATACCATGTTAAATATAAGGAAGAGAGAAAACATAGACCTAAAATAAAACAGCAAGGGTACCTTATCTATATGAGAAAAAAAAAATCAACGTAATAAATAGAAGAAATTTGATATCCTCTAATAAAAAAGAGGTATGATACGGAAATAAATAAAAATGTTCTTAAGAATACATACATAATTTACATTTTTTTATTATATAGGATAAGTTCCTTATTCTAATTTTCTTGATTATACAAGATTAACTCCTTATTTCCAATATTATAACAATAATAATAAAAAATGACAGACGCGAATAAAGATCCCATGAGATCATCCTACGACCATTTTCTAAAAACAGCGGATGGAAGAGAAGGAAATAGAAACAAAAAATGCAACAGTAGAAAAGTGTCATTATCCCTTTGTAACATGTTAAAACCTCACGCCAAAAAATAAACACGACCAGAAACACAAACAGTAGCCACTAAAATTAGTCTATTCAATCCCCAGCTTGTCAAGAAAAGCAAAGATAAATAGGTTGAACTCAGATACCTATCAGTAGAACATATAAGCAACTTGTGAGTTAACTGTGTACGATATGAATGGATAAATCAATGAATTTATGTCGCTATCTTTTTAAGCCTTACAGTAATAATCCAGGCCAAGTTAAATTAAATATGCTTTACATTCTTCAGACATGGTTCCATAAGTGCTTGAAGCGAATTATACCAGAGGATTATAAGATGCAAGAGAACAAGCAAGTTCTTCCTCAGAAAACACAATACTCTACACAAGGAGGGAAAGGTGAAGAATTAGATCACATGATAATGAAAGCATGGTGGCATGCACTACCGTTTGTGATCTACTCTCCACATCTTTGCAGAATCGTACGATCAGGTCAGAGCCTTGCTGCATCAACACAGTGAAGAACTCAGCAGCATGTCCAGGTCTAAAATTGAACACAAACAATATCATTCATATAGGCAAAAATAACAGTCAGAGCATTACCTGTTGATCATACTCGAAAAGGTAACCACTCCAGCCACTCTAATTAACCAGTTAAGCAAAAACAAAAGCATAACTAACCGAGCCATCATTATACTAAAACCTAAATCAACGAATCAACTACACAATTACGACTACGAATATAAAAATGCAATTGGAATGAAGGATACGAAATCAACTAAGCGACTTGAATTGTCGAAAGCGTAGCAATTAGAAGTCGGTATCGAAACTGAAGCCATCCATGGTATCTGCAAAAGCACGCCTGAAATAAACCGAAGTAAAAAACGGCATTGGTTTTAACGAGACAGAGATAATGGCGTGACGTAAACGATAGACACACCTAGGCATAAAACGGCGAACGCCATCGAGCAACGCATTTTTGGATTGGTTCTTGATTGGGATTTTGGGGAAGGCGATGTGAGGTGGTGTCAGTGAAAATCTACATCTAAGAGACGAGCCTAAGACATGGGTAGCGACAGAGAAAACGGCATTCAGAGGGTTTTTGGGGGTTGCCTGCGAATGCCTGGGCAACTCGATAGTTTATTGTCGTCGTTTCAGAGAATTTTTCTCAGTGACCTTGATGCAGACACCTTGGAGGCGTTGGCGAAGGTTCCGTTCTGGGCACAATCGCAAATTCACCTGGATTCGCTTCTATTCAAATCATTCGACCCGTTGGACCGTGTAAAATGCCCGTAGAGAATGGGTTGAAATTTTTAGTTTTATTTGTACTGATTTGGTAACAATGATCTTGTTATGATAACGATTATTTTGTCATATTTTGTTACAAGGGTCGATAGTTTCAACTGGTCATTATAAAAAGAGAGATAACAATCAAAGAGAAAACACACTCTAGTGAAGTACATAAACATTCCTTCCTAACAATGTAAAATACCAATTTAAAAGATGTTATCGTCTATAAACCATTATATAAAGAGATTTCTTATTCTAATATATACATTTTTTTTCTTTTTATCCTTTAAATAATTATTTTTAAATTTTATACTGTTATATAAAATAAATTTTCTATTTTGATATATATATATATATATATATATATATATATATATATATATATATATATATATTTATTTTTTATTTATAATAACATCAATTTTATTACTTTTATTACCATGTATTTTCACTACTAATTGTAAATAATGACAGAAGAAGAAGGAGATAACAACAACAAAAGAAAAAAAAAACATAGTAAAATACATAAACATTCATCTTTTAACGATGTAAAAGATGTCACTGTAGCACTTCAAGCATTCCATTCATTTGCAAATGTGTTACGATTTTTTTTCTATTCAAAAAATAAAGGTTATCACGATGAAAATGATATGTAAAATATGTTTTTGTTCTTAAACGTTTGCTAGATACTAAAAAATCAAGTACTCAAGAATTTTGATTTATACTTTTTTATCATATCATATTTTACTTTCATAATAATTATTTTGTTTATTTCTCTCATAATTTTATTTGCACATTTCAAATTATTTACTTGCTCCAGTAACTTACCACAAACTATCAATTATTTAGTTTAACTACCATTATCACATTTTAAAAAATATAAAAATACAGTAGGTCTCTTTTTATTAATTATAATAAAGTGTATTATTTCTCTCGAAAAACGTGATAAAGTTAGCCTTAGTGTTTCCACTTCTAAAACCGTGATTCTTCTTCATTTTCAACAAGTATAATTTTAGTATTTAATATTAAATGGTTGTACCTTTTTTTTGTTCGTCAACAAAGATATTAATAAAGTCGTAATAAAGAATAATTTTTATTTATTTATGAATTTTCAATTACTTACATAAATTATAAAGTTTGGTATCTAAAATTTAAAACAATAAAGTTTAAGTTAATTAAACATCAAAAAATTAATTTATAAATCAATTTTGCACTCATTTATATATTATAATTGATATAAATTTTTTAACACATTCTTTACACCAAAGATTATACCTTATGAGTAAAACTAAAATAAACATAATAGCAAAATGACACGAGTCTCAATATCTTGATAAATAAGCTTTAATATCTTATTATGAAATAAAAGTCTAACTTTATATCATAAAATCAGTGATTAATGTAAAATTTGTATTTATTTATACATTATAATTTATTATAATTTGGTTGTATTTCTATTCTACATGAAATCTTGAATACATCATTTCATGTAGAAGATTAAACATCTTGAGTGAGTATGTCACACAACGGATATAACAAACTTAACTAGGATGTGTTCTCAATAAATTTAATACCATATTAAATTGACCTTATAAATTAAGTTAACTTTCTTAAGTTTGTTAAGCTTATTGTAGTACTCCTTATCATATCTTTATCTATTTTCATACTTAATATCTTGACATAAAAAGCATATTAAAAATAACACTGATTTCAAAATCATATATATATATATATATATATATATATATGCAAAATTATAATATATAACTTACAAACTTATTTTATGAAGATGAATTAAATGTAAGTTCCATATCTGAAACCAATTGCAATCAATTTTGTAATAACTTTGAAATTGAAGACTACTCCTCAAATTAATCCAATCATGGCCTGGATAAACTAAAGTGCTCCCAATCAACGACACAACAATTGTAAATTGTGACTTTGCTAACGTGATTAAATATAAGTTTTGAAAATGTTTGGAAGTTGTGGGTATGGTACTTTCCTAAAATAACTATTGTTGGCATTTGATGTTGATGGACAACAAACTGATTAAAATCATTCCAGTTTTGTTATACATGTAGAAATTATATAAAAAAAAAGGGTTTGTATTTTATTTTTATTATACTTCATATCTTATCAGGATGTGATCGAGTTCCTAAGCTTTTAGGCCTAAATTAGCTCAAGGTTAAAGAGTGCGTCACGATGTGGACAAGCTCCTAAGCCTAGAGAGTCCGTCTTAGGCAGATTTTAGACTAATTAAAAACAAATTTTCAATCATTTCGGAAATATTAAAAAGATAATTTTATTGGTAATAAAAACTATAAGAAAAGGATGAAATCAGTTTTCGGTACTTCTAACCTCAGGAAATACAAAAGGAGGGGTAAGTTGTTACTCAATCCGTATCCATACTAGTTATAAATATGAAGATTGTCCATACACTTAAATATTTTTAAAATTGGTCAATAAATGGGCTGTCATTACTAGAATTATTGACAGTGATGCGATAATTAGGCTTCAAAAAAATTTAATACAAATTATGAAGACTACAATAATACAGAAGTCTCTTGCCTTCATTTGAATGAGTTGTTTAACAGCTCCAATGCTGTCTAAAACTGGTTCGGCCGCATCAATACTAGTAATGTCGTGATACGCAGCCAAAATAATTTTAACAGAATTTAACCTACAACAACTTATGGATAAGAAAAAATTCTCATTGAAGCCATTCATCTATCCAAAAAGTCATGAGCAATATCATTCTGGATCCTATTCTGTCAAGTAAATTCTAGCTATAAAATGGAGTTTTCCTTCATACAATATAAAACTTGAATCATGCATTCAAGGGCTCAGCCCTATTTAACTTTGGTTGCCAAATTAGGTCATGAATATATCACTACCATTGCAAAGATGACAAAACTAAACCTTGGAAGGAAGTACATGAAGGTGGATATAAATCTTTTGCTGAGTTGAACAATCCCACCAATTCTTGTGTCTGACGAGTCGACATGAAAATGCTTTCAGCCGAATTCTTTGTTGCCCATTCCTCTATAATCCTGCACGAATTGTTCAAATTTTCAGGAAGCAATTCATCAATAGATATATTGTGGATGAACCCATAGATTATTAAAAGTTAATGGGAAAACAAATCATTATTCCAACCTGTTTCTAATCAAAACAATATTTATTTATTTTTAATTAGTCTCCTTATTTTAGCTTATTTCAAAATAAAGGGCAGAAATGAGTCCAAGCATCTCGTAATCAAACATGGAGAATATCAAGAAAAACAAAAGCAAAGCTAATTCTAAAGTTCAAACCAAAAAAGAACAATGGAAAGAAAATTCTTTACATATTATATTTCTCAAGTTGATGGATTATCATGATAAAATATACAGTTTCATAACTGACCTTGATTGAGATTCTGTTGCATTGTGGAAGTCAGAATAAAGCACTTTGATGATTGGCTGTAACTTCAGTTTATGAACTGGCTCTTTGTCTTCTGTACCAGAACAATTACCAGAACAAGACCAAGTATCTGGATTCAAAAGAATGATTTGTAGAACTGGGGCTTTGGTTGTTAGATCTCTAATCACAAACCGAAATAATGATTCGTCATTTGCACACTCCATCAACCGATTTGCAAACATTTTGCCCAATGTATATTTGCTGTTGACAAATATAATGCGTTACAATTTATCCAGGGTATATCCGTATTTAACAAACAGACATCAAAATATAATCCTTCTGAGCTTTCAAGGCCTCCTTGGCAACAAAAAGAATATAACCCTTCTCTGGCTTAAATTACATATCAAAAAAGTACCGGAGAGACCTTGCAGAAAAAATGTAATAGAATAGCTATGGTCTGGAATAGACAGCATGCGTACAGTTATGCTCGTTCACTGGATCAAGAAGAATCAGCAAGGAAGACAGCTTTCACTTTGCCTTTGGCCTATAATATATTTATTACAACCTTTTGTTTTCAAGAATATCAAGACTATGAACACTTTCGTGTATAAATGCATGGTATTAGATGGTAAAGTCTACGCACACACTGTTATGGAAGTACTATAATATTGTTCCACCTTCCAAGGAATATAGACAAATCTGTCTTACTATGAGCGATTTTACTTCCATGAAAATATTTATATAGTGCACGAACATAAAATTGTTGACAATTTACAGTCACTGCCACGTCTTTCCCACCGAGGCATGTATGAAAGAAATACTCAACACCTTTTTGTCCCCAATATAAATTTCTACTAACCAATTAATGTCAATCAATTTCATTAGTTCTCTTAGCATTCCCCGAATTAGTTGACTGGACAAGTCAAATTATCCATCGAGACATTCGTTTCACTAAAACAAATCCTAGAAGCATACATGTTTCAGCAGAGCTATTTCCTCGTAGTCAACTGCAACTGAGTTATAATGGCACAAAACATGGCACCTTTTTCTTTCTTATATAGAAGGAATTAAGACACAGTGAATTCATTCATTCTATGCTAACCTGAACATGTCCTCAGATCCTCCAACTGGCAAACAGGTTGAAATATAACATTTGAATAGCCGTACTCCTCCATCTACAGGTGTATGCCCCTCACAACATGGGTAGGCCCCAATTATAGACGCACATTGAGGGCACGTAAATTCACGCCAATCAATATCCTTTGTAAGATTCGATAATCTAGCCATGAAAATATCTTCAAGAAAACCATTGAGCAAAGTCTTTTGATTTCCCAGAATTTCCAGGGTCTCTGTTGGCATTCCTTCCCTTCCAGCAGTTCCACATGAATGATGATCACTGTCTTCATCCCCAAGATTGTTTGTCATATGAGCACAACAACTCGGAATTTCCGTGACATCTTTGGTGCCATTTGAATCTGGATGCGAATCAGAGAAATGACCACAATCAGGTTTACTTTTTGCAACTTCACTTCTCAAATTCATAGAAAGCTTCTCATCCTCAGAGCGTTCAAACCTATAATTGCTATCAAAAGCAAGGTTCACTCCTCCATCATCACTGCAAGTTGAAGTTCTTTCATCATCACTGCAAGTTGAAGTCCTTTCATCATTCAATTCACAGCTCCTTAAGAGTTTGACAATACCATCATCTCTGGGGTTTTCTGCTACAGAAGTACACTCTTGCTTTGCACACCCTTCTGGAAAATTATATTCCACAAGATCATCCTTGCAAATAGTGACAGAAGCAGAAGTTAATAGACAGACCCCCGGCATGCATGTATATGAACTGACATACCTCATCACCATCTTCTCACTTATTCCTCCAAAAGAGCAACAACAAGCCCCAAACCAGTTGTCAGCCACTTCTCTCCAATTCACTGATGGCATTTCAACAAAATTCCTAAACAAATATCAAACTAAACCTCAGGAACAAAAACATTAAGAAAACCATTAGCCCATGACCCTATCCTTACCAGAACATTAACTTTTCTATAAAAAAAATAAACTAATATACCAATCAACCATGTGTGACATAAGTATGACCTCTCAATGATACTACCCATTGTTTGGAGGTAGAATGCAGACGGCGCATATCACATGAAAAGCATATCAATAAAGGCGATAGAGTTGTTAAACTAAGATGATATGATATTGCAAAATACATATTCAGAAGTGTATAAAAATTCATCAAAAGACAACAAATATATAACTGAAACGGTACAAATCCAAATTAAAATCACATTTTTTAGACATTGCTGAAATAAAAAATTATAAATCACCGTCAAATATGAATTATGTTTACTACTTACATATATGAATAACACTATTAAAAATGAATTATGTTTACTACTTACATATATGAATAACACTATCAATCAAATTACTTCTTTAAAATAATCTATAAAGAGTACATCTTCCCTCCTTGATCTATGAAGAAACAATGTCTATTTCTATATTACGGATACTTATATGTTTATTGTAACTTTATCGCACATAAATGCTTTAAAACGTGGATACTTCACCAACATGTATGGATGATATATTAAAAAATAGCAGCATCATATCATCATATACATAAAACAAATAATAGTATCGGTGGTGATTCGTAGGTTTGGATACTTCATCTATAGATAAAGTATCTTAGAGTATGGGTATCGGCAAACACGTGAAGCAAATTGAAGTACCTGTAATTCATAAATAGTTTCACGTTTTCAAAAAGAAAAAAGTATAGCTATATTTACATAAATTTTTCTGCCTGTGTATATATCAGAAGAAAATATGAGAAAATGAAAAAAACTAAAATCTCCAACAAGATAATTAGATTTAGTTTATGTACAGGTAAGTATTTGTTTCTATCTAGTTTCTTCCTCTATGAGTGTTTAAGGCTAAATTTATGTATTTCTAAGAAAAAGCAGAATCAAATAATGACATGCTACCTGAGAGGAATTTCGGTCAACTTGAAGGTGCAAGTTCTACAGTAAAAGTCAACTTCTCCAGCAGAAGACAATTTTTTCACATCTGCAACAAAACAGGAACAGGAAAATAAGCACAAGTTATTAAACAAACGTTAAAAAAAGAAGGTTAAACAAAATTTTAAAAGTCATGAATGAATAATCCGAAACAACAGTTAGACATTACCAGATTCTGATACGAGAGGGTCCGGCAGGGGAGTTGGTGAAGGGTGAAGGGAGGAAAGGATAGGGTGGTCGACGGGGAGGAGGAGGAGGAGCTTGACCTCAATGTGGTCGGAAAGTGGGCGGAAAGTTACCGGAGAGTCGGCATCTAGCAAGACGGCTGGAAGCGGAACCCTAAGGGAGAGGGAGGAAGTTGTGAGAGTGAGGAGAGAGTGTGAGGAGTGAAGGTTGATGGCGAGGTCGTGGCAATGGAGAGAGGGGTTTAGGGTTTTGTCGTTGGGGAAGACCATTAAACGCAGCGTTGGGACATGCGACTGTGCTTCCCATGTGTAACGCCATCCTTGTTCGCCCTCACCGCCGCCCATTCTACTACCTTCCTTGCTCTCTGTGCTTCTCCCAGTCATATATTCGAAGAGACAGACATTATTAGTCAGAGAGTTGAATAATAAAAGAAAAAAATTGAAATAAAAAAAAAATAATAATGTGGCTGCTGGGATTCGAGCACAGGTCTCCACGGCCACAACGTGGAATTCTTACCACTAAACTACAGCCACCTTTTGATAACCTTTCACCTTTTCCCCAATATCAATATTGAAAACCCATAACCTTTTCAGTAAAGAAACGCATGGAATGAAAAATCTATCACCTTTAAACAGGTCATGTCTGTTTTTCCTTCTAAATCCCTGATTTCTGCTAGTAATATAGAGTCTCTTGTCAGTATTTAAGGACTACGGTATCGAGAACCTTTTAGCATAAATAAATTTCAATATAACAAACAAAATATGAGTTTCTTTTGAAAATTAATTTTTGTTCGGTAGTATTTATTCAACAAGAGTATTAATTAAAAGTGATTTAATCAGTATTATTCAAATAAATTTCATTTTATCAACAGATTTTTAAGTAAAAAAACGTCTAAACATTATCACATTAGAATAAACTCGTCTTTTATCTAACGATTTTAGAGAACAATTTCATTAACAGTTGTATTTATAAACTTTAATCCAAATATGCATTAAATAATCGCTACAAAAAATTCATTGTAGTTATTCTAATAAAAAAAATTCAAAAGTACATTTTTCATCTTACTAGATGTCAAATAAAATTCGTAGAAACAGGTATTCGCACATAAAACCTGTAACAGGTAAGAAATTGTGAATTGATATCGTAAATGAATAATCGCGAGTAATGAGCACAAGTTATACATGTTAATGAAGTAAGTACAAATATCATAATATTTGTATCCGTGGATACCCGTACTCGTTATACTCTAACTTAAATATCAAAAAATTAAAAAAATGATTAAAATATTAACACATTGACTTGGAGTAGGTTATTTTTTATCAATTAGTTTAAAAAAATCTTTATTTCTTTGTGAACTGTCATTCAACACTTTTTAAATGAGTTATTTGGACTTTATTTGACATTTACGAATAGTATATATTGTATTTTATTTGAATTTATAGTTAAAACATGTTGTTAAATATTTTAAACTTTTTTTTTGTAAATACTCGTGGATACTCGTACATATTCGTGCATATTAAAATAATATGTGAGTACTCGTATAACATATACTCACACTGATATAGAAACGGGTACGAAATGAATATTTATCTCATGGGTAAGATATGTGAAAGCTACTACTTGTATCATATCTGCCCGGTTCACATCATATTACCACCACGGATAAGAAACTAATTTGTACGAATAAAACTAACAAGGTCAAATATTATGTTACCCCACATAAAAATATGAATAATTTATGATAATATTAAATGGTTTAAATCACCTTTCAAATTATTGATAAATTTAAATATTTTTAATTAAATATCTATTAAAGATAATTTAGAATTAGAATAATATGGTCAACATTAGAGATGTTTAAAAAAATATGTACCCACTGGTATCCACGGATAAAACCTGCAAAGGGTAGAAAATGGATATTATAAATGTATATTCGTGGATAATGGGTACATGTATTTTTAGTACCTGCATGTTAACGGTGTGGGTGGGTATCATAGTATTTGTACCCATGGATATTCGTACCCGCTATACTTTAATTTAAATTATAAAAAATACATGATTAAAATATTAACATATTGAATTTGAATGAGTTATTTTTTATCAATTAGTTTTAAAAAAAATCATTTCTTTGTAAATTGTCATTCAACACTATTTAAATGGGTTATTTGAACTTTGTTTAAAATTTATGAATGTTATGTATTGTATTTTATTTGAATTTATGATTAAAATATTTTGTTAAATATTTATTTTTATTTTTTATTTTCTGTAAATACCCGCGGGTACTCGTTGATATTAAAAAATTATGTGAATACATGTATAACGTATATCCGACAAATATGAATACGGATACGAAGTAGATATTTATCCTAGGATAGGAAAGCTATTATCCACACCCTATCCGTCCGTCGACATCCCTAATTAGCATAGTCTTAATAATTACTAACTATACATAAAAAAAAATATTTTGTGTTATTATATTAATTGTATGATTGAATACCAAATTTTAAACTTTTATATATATATATATATATATATATATATATATATATATATATATATATATATATATAAATTTGAGTGAGA
>Ga0214543_1000367_pt1 | contig 73008 bp, 60 predicted proteins | sample CNSS2metaG_FD_160094 | JGI IMG/M metagenome (GOLD analysis project Ga0214543, IMG submission 160094) | Root nodule microbial communities from cowpea collected in UCLA plant growth center, Los Angeles, California, USA - CNSS2 | ecosystem: Host-associated > Plants > Roots > Nodule | place: USA... | reverse complement strand
TGACTAGCTCTTTCCAGGTAAGGGAAGCTAGGGTTTATGTTTTTAAAGTTATTTTGCCGATTTTTGGTCTGTTGTATGGTTGTGATGCTTGAATGAGGTTGTTGGTCGAATAAAAATGTATGGTGTGTAAGTATGTTTGATTGATGTGGCGCTACTCTTTTTCTACACTGCACACTTTTCGTAAAATGAAGATTTCTATTAAGTTAACCGTTGGATAGAGTTGAAATTTTAACAGCTGATCCTTAACACATAATTCTTGACTTTGACCAGTCGAATCTTTAATCGGAGCTCTGTAGTGAGAGCAGTTTTTATCTCAAGGTCACTGAATTTGTGTTGTTGACAACACTGCACACTTTTCATAAAATAAAAGTTACTACTTCGTTAACCGTTGGATCGAGCTGATATTTTAACAGCTGATCCTTAACACATAGCTTTTGACTTTGACCGGTTCGATCTTGAATCAAAGTTCAGTAGTGAGAGCAGTTTTTATCGCAAGATCGTTATAGTTTGGTTGTTTCTAGGGGTGCAATGCGGGCTGGCCCGACCCGTTTAGGCCCGGCCCGCATAAGGCCCGCACAACACGGGCTGGCCCGCCCCGCATACTCCTTGGCCCGCGGGCTGACCCGTTTTTTTTTTTTTTTTTTTTTTTAATTTTTTTTTAATTTTTATGGTAAAACTTTCAATGTTTAAAAATTGGGAAACTTTAAAAAGTTCACAAAATTAAGTAAAGACTTTGGGAAATTAGATGATAAATTGATAATTCAACATTTTCATCGTATTCATACTATGACATACACAATATATTCTTTAAATTTTACAACATCAAAAATTACATAATACTTGTCTTTTCCAGTTATACAAGAATTTGAAATGTTAATGCAAGAGTCCATAAAAGAAGTAATTAATATACACAAGTGCAAGTTTTTTTTTTAATTTTATACGGACTTGCGGGCCGGCCCGCGTGGGTCGCGAGCTAGCCCGTGCGGGCCGCGGGCCAAGCCCAAGTGGGCCTACAGGCTCACTATCCAGGCCCTAATTGCCATCCCTAGTTGTTTCTCTGATCTTGAATGGTTATTACTCGCTTGAATCTAATTGTTATATTAAAAGCATGTGATAAATGATTATGCATGAGTGATGTGATTCATGGATTGTGGATGATAGGTTTGGTATGAACTTGGCATGTGATTTAAATGAGATGATTGGTATTAAGGAGACATGGTATTGATATGAAATACAAATATATATTCACTGTTTGGGAAGGATGAGTTGGTATGGATTCAATATTTGGTTATGAATGAGAATGGGTTGTAAAGGTTGGCATGAGATATTGTGTATGGTAAACATTACTTGATTGATTGAACATGATTGGTCTGTGGTCAATGCGTAATTCCTTGAAATCTCTAGGTGGGATTTCATGGTCTTGCTTCAGTGGTTGGGACGTAATTCCATGGCCCCTATTAGTGGGTGTCCATGGTGATGCCCCATCTATATAATTTGGTAAGGATTCAAGGTAAGGATTGCATCTTGACACTCTAAGGAGTCAGTTAGTCTCACTTAGAGCGGACTGACTCCTATGGTGAGAGTAGCAGGAGGCCTGAAATTCATTAAGGGTTAACCTTGTGTGTGAGGGAATTGATTCATTGTAACACTTGTAACACATAGCTCGGGGGTGAGCAGCTCGAGGGTGAGCAGAGGTATCCATCACAAGTGCGAGCATCCGCTGAATCTGACCAAATTATATGTATCCGGATGAGTCGAGTCGAGTCTTAGTGTATTGATTGGGAGGTTGGATGATGTATGTATATTGGACTGTGAAAGTATATATGATTGCATGGTAAAATATTTTTTGCTCTAGCTTACCTTTTTGCTTGTTTGATTGCCTTTGTATGTTGTTCTTCTACTGTTGCGATGATCATCAATTTATTGATGGGAGCATATGCGAGAGGTACTCGAGGTCAACAAAGAAGGGATGGTTCTGCTGCACAGTCTACCCGTGCTGTCTCTTTGGGCTTTTCTTTAGGGCGAAGGCCCGTGTATTGTATTGCCCTTAAGGCTTTATTTTGAATAGTGGTTATCTCTTACACCTTTTGGGTTGTAGGCCTTGTAGTGAGCTTTAGTATTTCCTTTTAAGTACCTTGGATAACTGTAAGGGATGACTTTATACTCCGTAACTTGCTCTTTATATTATCCGGTGTAAGATTTTATTTAATTACGTTATTATTTAAATGAGATGTTACAATATTATTTTAGTTTTATTATTATTATCTATTATTATTATTATTATAGTTAAACTCACATTTTACATTTATTTACTATGGGATCATATATCAATTACTTACACTTTTTATTTGTTTTGTTGTTAGATTTATTTTTATATCTGCATAATTATTTGAATTAAAAAATAGTTACTAAAATTATTAAAATGATAAAATGGACAAATATTTTTTTGTATGAATAATTATTTTAATTTAACAAATAATAATTAAGAAGATAAAATTTTATAAACAAAAGAGGACACAACAAATGTATATCTTTTTATATATGTAGTTATTATTATTATTATTATTATTGTAAGGCCCAGTTATTTTTCGTTTGGTTTATTTTATAGGTTGTCCAATTCTTGGGCCTAAGGGGAGCTGGCCCAATTCATTTTCTGACCTAAAGCGCCCAAAAACCTAAGTTGAGCTCACTTTCGTAAAAACAGATTTCCCTTCTCTTAGAGCTGCTGCCGCCTCTGCTAGGGTTCCAGAGCGCACCTTCCGTTCGCATTCCGCTTGACTCCGTTCTTGACCCACGTAAGTGTTTCCAATCCATGCTCCTAAAATCTCTGGTCCTATTTTTTGTGTGTAGTGTTAGAGCTTCAGTAGTAAACACTCCCTGTTCGTTTTTCCAACTATGTGATCTCCTCCTAGAGCTGTGGTACTCCGCTATTCAGTGTCGGGACACTTTAAACTAGCTCGTTCCAGGTAGGGAAGGTAGAACCCACTCGTGTATTTCATTCTTTTACTGTTGTTTCACTATTTTACTGAGGGTCTTTGACTGATATGTGGCTCTGTGTGCTTAAAATGCGTTTGGTATGTTGTTTTGGTTTGGTGAGTACGACTATTGCAGGAGAACAGTGGCGAGCCTTGTTACTCTCGCCCAAGCGAGCCAGTCTCGCCTAGGCGAGATGAATAGGGACTCGCCTGGAACCTTTTTGCGCGAAAGGTCGCCCAGGCGACCAGCTCGACTTTTGAGCAAGCGAGTACCTCGCCTAAGCGAGAGGGGTCTCACCTAAGCGAGCTCCCGCGTGTGCTCCTGCCCCTTTCTTGAGCGCTCGCCTAGGCGAAGAGGGACTCGCCTGAGCGAGCACGTCTCGCCTGAGCGAGCACGTCTCGCCTGAGCGAGACCCTTCAACCTGAGTGAGGGGCTGGGCGAGACAATGTGCTGTTTGGATGCTCGGTTGTTCTTGGATAATTAGTATTGGTTTGGAAATGAATGGTATGATGATAAACATGTATATAATGAAATGTTATGTATGCTTGGCATGATTCATGAAATGTGGATGACGGGTTTGGTATGGACTTGGCATGTGAAATAAATGAGGCGATTTTTATTAAAGAGGCATGATAATGAGATGTGTTGGATTCTATGTCCATGGATGGATTATGATGAGTTGGAATGGGTTGGATATGGAAATGTGAAAGGTAACGGCTTTAAAGGTCGACATAATGAGGGGATCTTTGTATCGTGAATATTGTTTGCTTTTATGTTCGTATTTGGTCTGTGTCAGTGCATAAATCCTTGGGGTCTCTAGGTGAGACTGTCAGGGTCGCGCTTCAGTGGTCGGGATGTAATTCCATGGCCCCTGTTAGTGGGTGTTCATGGTGGTGCCCATCTGTATAGCTAGGTAAGGATTCAAGGTAAGGTTGCATCCTAACACTTTGAGGAGTCAGTTAGTCTCACCTAGAGCGGACTGACTCCTGTGGTGAGAGTAGCAGGAGGCCCGAAATTCATTAAGGGCTAACCTTGTGGTGAGGGAAATTTGATTCATTGTAACAATTGTAACACATAGCTCGGGGGTGAGCAGCTCGGGGGTGAGCAGAGGTATCCACCACAAGTGCAAGCATCCGCTGAATCTGACCAGGTTATACGAATCCAGATGAGTCGAGTCGAGTCGTAGTGTATTGGATGAAGAGTTATGACATGCTTGGTTGTTGTATGAGTATGGGATGGTGAAAATATAATTGACTGTATGATGAATATGTTATTGGCTCTAGCTTACCCTTTTTGTTGTCTGTTGTATGTTCTGTGGTGTAGCTTTTTCTTTTGCGATGATCATCAATTTGATTGATGGGAGCATATGGGCGAGGTTCACGTGGCCAACAAGGGAATGGTGATTTCGCTGCTTAGCCATCTGGGCTGGAGTTATTTTCTTCATGTTTTCTTTAAGGCTATGGCCCGTGTATCGCTTTATGTCTTTCTACCCTACACTCTTTGTTAGTCTTGTATTTAATTTTCCTTTGGCATCGTGGTGTGCCCGGTTTTGTAGGGGTTGTGTTAAGAACCCTAGGACTACGCTATAATGTTATCTCTGTGTGACGTTTCCTTTAATTTTGCGCTTTAAATTAAATGGGGCGTTACATTTATGGTATCAGAGCAGTCATTCCTTAGGTCTGTGGACTTGGATGTCCGCTTAGCTTTCTTTGTGTCTTCTAAGTGTTCTTAGTTAAATTTTTGCCTTTATCGAGCCTAACCAAGTGATTTTCTGTGTGCCAGTGGACTATGACACCTCCTCGTAGGACTCCGCAATCATTCCAGGGAGACGCACTGGATATCGCCAGAGCAATAGAGGCGATGGTAGCTGCTATGACGCAGTAGAGTACCGCCATGATGCAGCAGCACGAGGCATCTATGCAGCGACAGGCAGCGTCGCTCGAGCAGCAGCAATTGGTGATGCAGCAGATGGAAGTTGCAAGGGTGGCTGCCGAGGATGCTCATCGGCAGCATATGGAGGCCCTCCACCAGCTGGAGGAGAACAGGGCGGCTGTCCCTGTGTTTGGCCCTGAGCCACGACCACCAGTCAGGGAGTGGAGTCTGGAAGACTTCCTGAAGCACCATCTCGTGAAGTTCAACGGAAAGACCAGTCCAGATGCAGCCGATCAATGGCTGAAGGATCTACAGAGAATCTTTGATGCGAAGATGTGCCCAGCAGATAACAGGTTGGCCTTTGTCGTCTACATGCTGGCCGGAGAAGCTGAACACTAGTGGATGAGCATGAAGTCCATCATGGAGGAGAGAGGAAAGCCTGTGACTTGGGAGGCCTTCCGGGGGAAGTTCCTCTCAGAATATTTCCCCGACAGTGTCAGATACGCCAAGGAGGTGGAATTCCTCCAGCTCACACAGGGAGAGAAGTCAGTAGCTGATTATACTGAGAAGTTTATGCATCTCAGCCGTTTCTACACCTTGCCACTCGATGAGGAGTGGAGATGCCGCAAGTTTGAGAATGGACTCCGCGGCGACATTCGCTTGATGGTGGCACCCTTGTCCATCAAGGATTTTGCTGCTCTGGTAGAGAAGGCCAGAGTAATGAAGAATATGAAGAATGAGGTAGAGGGTCAGCGGCCTCAACAGCCTCAGAGGATTGGTGGGCCATCTGGGTCCAAGCCCAGACATGACGAGAGGAGGAGACCGTACGACAGACCTCACCATCAGCATCAGGGGTCTAGGGCTCTTCCCCCTCAGCAAGGTCGAGTCCAGTGCTATATATGTGAAGGTCCTCACCTGAGGAGCGCTTGCCCACGCATGGAGGGCTACCGCAGATGCAAAAACTGTGGTAAGGAGGGCCACTTTGGGAAGGATTGTCCCACCCTTGCTAAGGCAGCAGCACGCCCTCCAGTTCAGGCTTCTCATCAGCACCAACGGAGAGATAGAGGCAACAGGCCTCAGGCGACGGGCATAGTGTATGCCATGACCGGAGCAGAGGCCGCAGGCTCAGGTAATCTTGTTATGGGTTGATGCATAATAGCGGGTTAATCCTTGTGTGTACTGTTTGATTCTGGAGCGACACACTCTTTTGTGTCAATTGCTTGTGTGGAGCGTCTGGGTCTGCCGGTGCGCGAGCTGCAGTGTGAACTTGCAGTATCTACCCCGACGTCGGGTTTGGTCAGGACGTCATCCTTGTGTGCTAGGCTTCCAGTAGAGGTAGAGGGACGCAGGTACAAAGTAAATCTAATTTGCCTGCCCCTGCAGGAGTTGGAGGTGATCTTAGGGATGGATTGGCTCTCTGCCAATCGCATTCTAATAGACTGTCGTGAGAAGAGGTTGTTGTTTCCTGACTCAGAGGAGTTGGAGTTGGTGTCTCCTGAGGGGGTGGCGAGAGAGATTCAGAGTGGCGCGCAATGCTTCATAATCTTCGCTCGTATGGAGGTAGAGGAGAGAGAAGGACCATCAGTTATACCTGTGGTGCAGGAGTTTGAGGACGTGTTCCCGGATGAAGTGCCTGGGTTACCTCCCAGTAGAGAGGTGGAGTTCTCTATTGACCTAGTCCTAAGAACAGGTCCAGTCTCGATGGCTCCATATCGTATGGCTCCGGCAGAATTAGTGGAACTCAAGAAACAGATAGAAGAGTTGATGGAGAAACAGTTCATCCGACCCAACACCTCGCCTTGGGAAGCGCCAGTGTTATTGATGAAGAAGAAGGATGGAAGTTCATGTCTGTGTGTGGACTACAGGCAATTAAACAAGATGACGATCAAGAACAAGTATCCGCTCCCGAGGATTAATGACTTGATGGATCAGTTGCATGGGTCGTCAGTGTTCTCGAAGATAGATCTACGATCGGGGTACCACCAGATTTTAGTAAAGGCTGATGATGTACAGAAGACGGCCTTCAGGTCCAGGTATGGCCACTACGAGTATGTGGTTATGCCTTTTGGTGTGACCAACGCTCCGGCGGTGTTCATGGATTACATGAACAGGATCTTCCGGCCTTTCCTAGATAAGTTTGTCGTAGTCTTCATAGACGACATCCTTATCTATTCCAGGACTCAAGAGGAGCATGCGGAACACCTGAGGTTGGTGCTTGGTGTTTTGAGAGAGAAACAATTGTACGCCAAGTTATCCAAGTGCGAGTTTTGGATGGGGGAAGTTCAGTTTTTGGGACATGTGATATCCGCCCAGGGGATTGCAGTAGACCCAGCAAAGGTCGAGGCAGTGGTAAAGTGGGAGAGTCCTAGTTGGCCACAGAGATCAGGAGCTTTGTAGGGTTAGCGGGCTACTATAGGAGATTCATAGAGGGATTTTCCAAGATAGTGGCGCCTCTTACTTTGCTTACCCGAAAGGACCAACCTTTCACTTGGACGGACAAGTGTGAGGAGAGCTTTCAAGAGCTAAAGAGAAGATTGACGAGTGCTCCTATATTGGTAATACCGAATGTGGGGAAACTGTTTGAAGTCTATTGCGACGCGTCTCATCTCGGGCTTGGTTGTGTCTTGATGCAAGAAAAGAAGGCAGTGGCGTATGCTTCACGACAGCTTAAGGTGCATGAGCGTAACTACCCCACTCATGATCTAGAGTTGGCGGCGATAGTATTTGCCTTGAAGATCTTGAGGCACTATCTCTATGGTGCTCAGTTCCGTGTGTTCAGCGATCATAAGAGCCTCAAGTACTTGTTTGACCATAAGGAGTTGAACATGAGGCAGAGGAGGTGGATGGAGTTCCTGAAGGATTACGACTTCGAGCTCTTATATCACTCGGGGAAGGCAAATGTGGTGGCAGATGCTTTGAGTAGGAAGACGGTACATACGGCACATCTAATGATAAAAGAGGTAGAACTACTAGAGGAGTTCAGAGACATGAGGATACAGGTGGAGTTGGGGTTCGAGTCCATTAGGTGTAGTACCCTTACTATATCTAGTAACTTCTTGGACTCGATCAGGGAGAGGCAGTTGTTGGATGCTAGTCTGGACAGGGTTAGAGAACAACTTGGATCAGAGGAAGCTAGAGACTTTGCTTTGAGTGATGATGGCATACTGAGGTTTCGGGGCAGAGTATGTATACCCGATGATGCGGAGGTAAAACGGTTAATTCTTGAGGAAGGACATAAGAGTCGTCTTAGTCTGCAGCCTGGCATGACTAAGATGTACCAGGATCTCAAGGAAAACTTTTGGTGGCAGGGAATGAAGAAGGATGTGGCACAGTTTGTATCAGCTTGTCTGACTTGTCAGAAGGCGAAGGTGGAACACCAGAGACCCGGGGGAATCCTACAGCCTTTGGAAATACTAGTGTGGAAATGGGACAGCATCTCCATGGATTTTGTGACCCATTTGCCACGGACTTTTAGGGGACATGACACCATCTGGGTGATAGTGGATCGGTTGACCAAGAGTGCCCACTTATTGGCGATGAACTTGAGAATGTCAATGGCCAAGTTGGCCCAACTATACATTAAAGAGATAGTGAGGCTTCATGGAGTGCCTTCGAGCATAGTTTCCGACAGAGACCCACGGTTCACATCTCGGTTTTGGCAGACACTATAGGGTGCGATGGGTAGCAAGCTCACCATGAGTTCAGCTTATCACCCTCAGACCGATGGCCAGTCTGAGAGGACGATCCAGTCGTTAGAGGATTTGTTGAGGACTTGCATATTGGATCATCTGGGTGCTTGGGATGAGGTATTTCCTTTGATAGAGTTCACCTACAACAACAGTTTTCATGCGAGCATTGGCATGGCGCCATACGAGGCTCTTTATGGCAAGAGGTGTAGGACTCCTCTTTGCTGGTATCAGGATGGGGAAGCGGTGTTGGTTGGACCAGAATTGTTAGAGCAGACCACCGAGAAGGTGAGGATGGTGAGAGATAGGATGCATGCCTCTCAGAGTAGGCAGAAGGCCTATGCAGACCGTAGGAGGAGGCCCTTGGAGTTCACAGCCGATGATCATGTATTCTTGAGGGTGACCCGAACCACTGGTGTGGGAAGGGCTCTCCGCTCAAGGAAACTCTCCCCTAAATTCCTTGGCCCATATCAAATCACGAGAAGGATTGGACTGGTGGCTTATGAGATAGCTTTACCCCCGCAGTTGGCGAACCTTCATCCGGTGTTCCATGTGTCACAGCTGAGGAAGTATGTATTCGATTTGGCCCATGTGTTGGAAGCGGAGGATATACAGATCAGGGAAGACCTCACCGTGGAAGTACTACCCATAGCTCTTGAGGATAGCAAGGTTGAGGAACGTCGAGGAAAGACATTAGTCTTGTTAAAGTCATCTGGGATCGGAGGACGGGTGACTCGACTTGGGAGTTAAAGGAGGACATGAGAAAATCACATCCACATCTTTTTACCTGATAAGTTTCATTTTCGGGGTCAAAAATTTTTGTTGTTGGAGGGAATGTAAGGCCCAGTTATTTTCCGTTTGGTTTATTTTATGGGTTGTCCAATTCTTGGGCCTAAGGGGAGCTGGCCCAATTCATTTTCTGACCTAAAGCGCCCAAAACCCTAAGTTGAGCTCACTTTCGTAAAAACAGATTTCCCTTCTCTTAGACCTGCTGCCGCCTCTGCTAGGGTTCTAGAGCGCACCTTCCGTTCGCATTCCGCTTGACTCCGTTCTTGACCCACGTAAGTGTTTCCAATCCATGCTCCTAAAATCTCTGGTCCTATTTTTCGTGTGTAGTGTTAGAGCTTCAATAGTAAACACTCCTTGTTCGTTTTTCCAGCTCTGTGATCTCCTCCTAGAGCTGTGGTACTCCGCTGTTCGGTGTCAGGACACTTTAAACTAGCTCGTTCCAGGTAGGGAAGCTAGAACCCACTCGTGTATTTCATTCTTTTACTGCTATTTCACTGTTGTACTGAGGGTCTTTGACTGATTTGTGGCTCTGTGTGCTTAAAATGCGTTTGGTATGTTGTTTTGGTTTGCTGAGTACGACTGTTGCAGGAGAACAGTGGCGAGGCCTGTTACTCTCGCCCAAGCGAGCCAGTCTCGCCTAGGTGAGATGAACAGGGACTCGCCTAGAACCTTTTTGCGCGAAAGGTCGCCCAGGCGACCAACTCGATTTTTGAGCGAGCGAGTACCTCGCCAAGGCGAGAGGGGTCTCGCCTAAGCGCGTGTGCTCCTGCCCCTTTCTTGAGCCCTCGCCTAGGCGAAGAGGGACTCGCCTGAGCAAGACCCTTCAGCCTAAGCGAGGGGCTAGGCGAGACAGTGTGCTGTTTGGATGCTCGGTTGTTCTTAGATGATTAGTATTGGTTTGGAAATGAATGGTATGATGAGAAACATGTATATAATGGAATGTTATGTATGCTTGGCATGATTCATGAAATGTGGATGATGGGTTTGGTATGGACTTGGCATGTGAAATAAATGAGGCGGTTTTTATTAAAGAGGCATGATAATGAGATGTGTTGGATTCTATGTCCATGGATGGATTATGATGAGTTGGAATGGGTTGGATCTGGAAATGTGAAAGGTAACGTCTTTAAAGGTCGACATAATGAGGGGACCAGGGATTTTAGGAGCATGGATTGGAAACACTTACGTGGGTCAAGAACGGAGTCAAGCAGAATGCGAACGGAAGGTGCGCTCTGGAACCCTAGCAGAGGCGGCAGCAGCTCTAAGAGAAGGAAAATCTGTTTTTACGAAAGTGAGCTTAACTTAGGGTTTTGAGCGCTTTAGGTCAGAAAATGAATTGGGCCAACTCCCCTTAGGCCCAAGAATTGGACAACCCATAAAATAAACCAAACGGAAAATAACTAGGCCTTACAATTATCACTACGAGATATTATTATAATGGTGTTATTATTATTATTATTTTTTTTATAGTTAGACACACATCTTAAATTAATTTACTACAAGATCGTAATTTAATTATTTGTCATTTTTATTTGTTTTGTTGTTAATGTATATCGTTATATATAATTATAGATTATTATAGTTGACATTAGCCTTCACGTTACAATTAATATTAATATTTATAGCATAAATATTATTATTATTATTGGTATCATTATTATTATTATTATTACTATTCATAATGGTGTTATTATTATAAGTGTGCTTTTTGTAACACTCCATTTAATTAATAAACGTAATTAAAGGAAGCGTCACACCAAAATAATATAGTAGCGCAGTCTTGGAGTTTAAACATAACTCCTTACCATTATCCAAGGCACACAACGATGCCAAACTAAACCAGATACAAAAATTCAACAGTAATAAAATGGACATTTAAAGGACAGCCAATACATGGGCCATAGCCCTAAAATAAGGCCCAAAACAATAGAATCCAGCCCATGTGGGCTACACAGCGAAACCATCACCTCCCTGTGGACCAGGGGTGTTTCTCGCATATGCTCACATCAATAAGTTGATGATCACCGTAAAAAGAGAAAACCACACACACAGAACATACAACAAACAATAGAAAGGTAAGTTAGAGTATAAAACAGTCTATCATGCAGTCACATGTTATTTCACAGCCCAAGCAGTATATGTCATCCAAACATGTTATGACTTCTCAAACAATACACTAAGACTCAGACTTGACTCATCCGGATACGTATAATTTAGTCGGATTCAGCGGATGCTTGCACCTGTGGTGGATTTCTCTGCTCACCCCCGAGCTGCTCACCTCCGAGCTAAGTGTTACAATGTCTCAATCCCCCCACACAAGATTAACCCTTAATAAATTTCAGGCCTCCTGCTACTCTCACCACAAGAGTTAGTCTGCTCTATGTGAGACTAACTGACTCCTTAAAGCGTTAGGATGCAATCTTACCTTGAATCCTTACTAAATTACATAGATGGGGCACCACCATGAACTCCCACTAATAGGGGTCATGGAATTACATCCCGACCACTAAAGCACCACCATGAGGTCTCACTTAGAGGCTCATGGAATTATGTGCTGACCACATACCAATCATACTCAATCAATCAAGTAATATTTAATACAAATATAGATCCCATGCCAACCTTATTAACCATTCTTCATTCATATTCCATGTTGAATCAATAACAACACATCCTTCCCAAATTCATGAATATAGAATTATATCTCATGCCAATACCATACCAAAATTTATCATGTCTCACCCATGAATTATTCCATATCTCATATCAGTTCCATACCAACTTATCATATTCAATCCATGAACCAATCCCATACATGCACATTATGCATTTCATGCCTTTAACATATCAGCTCATCCAAAATATAGTAAGCATACAAAGACAATATGAGAAAAACAATATTGGGCCTTACACTTTTTTTAATTATAGAAAATGTTGTTATACTAAATATTTTTGCTAAATAGAGTTTTAATCTTTTAAAATTTTTATAATTTATATTAATAATATTATTAGTATTTTTAATTATTAAATAAATATAATAACAATTATATTATTATTCTAAAAAAATTTAAAATAATAACAATTATATTATAATTATTTCATAAAATCAATTAACTATATTATATTATGATATCAGTTCTATTTATTATATTTAAAATTAAAATTATTATTGCATCACTTAAATTTACTAATTATATTAATAACAATATTTGCAATAATATAACTTAATATAACAATATTTGTAAACACAAGCGCTATCGCGCATGTGTGTATGCATTTTTTGAATTATATTAATAATTGATGATATTGTAATGTTATTAAGTTAATAAACAAAATAAAAGTATATTTATAAAAAATAAAATAAAATGTACGGAGAAAATAAGAGAAAAATAACTGTTGATGAATAGTAAGTGAAAAAAAGAAAAAGGAGATAAATAAATAATTTTATAAAAACTTGTAAAAGTAACCATGAATTTTTTAAAATTTAATAAATAATTAAATTATAAAGGGTAAAGTTGGAATTATGAAATGTGGACACAAAAGAGGGAATTCCTTTATATATATAGATAGATAGATACGTTCACTATTTTAATATTTATAACAATATATAAAGATGATTCCCTCTTTTGTGTTCACATTTCATAATACCAATTCTACCATTTACAATATAATTATTTATTAAATTTTTTCAAAATTAATGGTTATTTTTACTTATTTTCTATAAAACTGTTTATCTTTTTTTTATTCATTAACAATTAATTTCTCCATTTATTTCACTTTATTTTTAATAAATATAAATTTATTTTATATATTAACTTAATATATTAAATACTATTATCATTCATATTTAAAAAATAAGTGCACGACGACATCTGTACGCTAATACAAAGGAAAACGATTGTTTAACAAAGTGAATGTTACAAACTTTTTGACAAAGTGACGTGGCATGTATTAAAATGATTTTTTTGAGTTAAAAAATGGAAACTGCACGTGTGAGAGAGAATTGAAGAATAGGGACGTGGGTTCAAAAAATAGATTGTCTTTCACATAACTGTTCTCGCGCGTTGGAGTTCATTTTTGGCCCCTCTTAAACCTTTTCTTCCCCTTCTCCACGGTGATACAGAACCATTCTCCTGCACATTTCCATTGCTTAAAATTTCCGCTGCATTCACCCAAACCCATTATCGTTGCACATCGAATCCCACCTACACGAAAGCAGTTCGTCCCGACGGTGGTAGACGAAATCACAGTGGAACGTTCCCGACGGTGGTTGACGGAGAGCATTGAAGTTGCAGGTTAGCATTTTCGATTATAAATCAATTTGGGGTTTAGGGTTTTGATTGGAAACCATTTCTGCTTGGAGTGGAATGTATTTTTGGGGTTTAGGGTTTTCATCCGAAACTGACGTGCTCCTTATGATATCTATGACAGCTTCGTGCCATTGCTGGAGGTGAGATGAAAATTGAAGTGTGGTGTTTACGGAGCTGACTTATTTGCAGGTTATTTCAATTTTGCTTTTGTGAGTGTCATTTGAATCTAGCCTCCTTTATTTTGAGTTTTGTTCTTTGTGAATCCCCTATTTGATTTGAAATGGTTTGTTGTGTTGTGGTGTTTGATGAAAGTATGATTGGATGGCTTAGTCTTACACACTCGTTGAATGAATTCTATTAGTTGGAAGCTTTATATTATTTGCATACTAAAAGTTGCAATGCATTTGCCACATAAACAGTTACAATTTGGTGTTTAATATTTTGGTCCATGTTTACGTGATGTATTATCCATTTGTCATATTCTTCATCTTTTCATTTTGATTTGGTTACAGTTGTTATTATATCTTTACATTGTGACGTTGTTTCTTTTTATTCTCAACTCATGTTAATTTGTATGTTAGTAATTGATTTCATATTATTTTGTTGAATGAACCTATGAATCAAAGTTTTACCTGAATCATATATGCTACATATGTTTTATGACAAAAAATGAGATTAAATTCTGTAGTTATGATTCTGTAAGAATATTGGAACTTTTGAAAACTCCCCTTGCAAATTTTGTATCACTTCGCTACTAGTGTCAATGGTGAATAACATGAACCTAGTTAACACCATTTAAGAATTTAGATTGGAACTCTATTTCCAAGCACATTCTATTGTGATAATAATTTGGTTAAAATTTTTCATATTTTTTATATTATTTGAATTCTAAAAGTTGCAATGTGTTTGCCACATAAACAGTTCCAATTTGTTGTTTAATACTTTGTTCCTTGTTTTATTAGTTTGATTACTTTATTTGATCATGTGGTGTTATGTGTTTTATCCGTTTTGGTGATGTGCTTTTTTGGTTTTTATGATTGATTTTCTGTGTGGTCATTTTTAGGTTTTAGGGCGTTGGTGAGTGTTTGTTGATAACTCTACTAAGTATGGATATGCAACAAGGTAATGACTCCATTGAAAATAAGGTATGAATAACGTTACCATACATTTGATTTGTGTTTGACATTTTAATAAGTCCCATTAGTGTAGTTGTTTAATTTTCTTTGCAGATACATTTGAGGCATTCTTGTGGAACAAAATATCTTGCATCTATTAACAACCAGTTAACAGCAGAGCAAAAATTATTTATTGAAGGGACATGTTTCGGATGGTTAACAATGTTGAAGGAGCCTACGAAATTGTCTAGAAACCTTCTTAGTAAATTATGTTCTAGATGGGATGACAAGAGTGGATGTTTTCAAATTAGATCCCAATCAGTTCGATTTACTTTATTGGATGTTTGTGTAGGTCTTGGTCTTAGGGTGGTTGGTCCAAAATTCAATTTAAACGAAATCGAAGTGGAGAGTAATTGTAGGAAAATGTTTCAAAGTAAGAACGTCGACTTAAGCATGTTGTATGACTTCCTAATGCGAAATAGGAAAGAAATTTCTATACCTGACTTTTGTAGAGTTTATATATTGTTGGGCATTTGTGAATTTTTGTTGCCAAATCGTATTGGTAGGGTTTTCCCAATTCTGTTTAAGCGGGTAGATGATATTGAAGGTCTTGGAAATTTGAATTGGGGTGTTGTTGTGTATGAATACTTGGTTGGGAGCATATGTCGTGCTTCTTTCTTGTTTAAGAGAGGTGGAACTAAAAGACACTTCCATGTAGATAGATGTGTTTATTTGCTACAGGTATGAATTTTTGATTTAGTGTTTACTTGACTTGAATGATGTTGTAGTATTTGTTGTTGATCGACAAATGTTCTTCATTCATATGTTTTGTAGTTATGGGCTTATGACCATCTGCTTATGTGGTCCCAAAAGGGTCGATGTTTGTCAACCAAATTCCCACGTGTTTTGCATTGGATGAATGTGAAAGTGGGCGATTTTGTCATCAGTCGAAGTTTCAATAAGAATTTGGTAATTTTCAATTTAGTTATTTTTATTTTTGTAATTATTACATGGTTTATTTATTGCATGCACTGATTTATGGCTTCATTTTGGAATGGTATGCAGGTTGTTTTTGATGTAGTTGCCTCACCAGAAGAGTTTGGTTATGTAATTGTTAGAGAAGCTTTTGAAGCCTTTGGTCGTGGTTTTTCTGAGAAGACAGACGTGACAAACAACGATGGGTTAGAACTTGCGGTAGATCAACAAGAACAGCTCATTGATGAACTAGAAGCTCAATTGAAGGAATTGAAAAGGCATATTGTCGATAGGACAGGTGAATTTAATGAGGGATCTGGAGGGTGTTCCCATCCAAGTCATGAGTATTTTGATGACATAATTGGCGATGGTGTTGCGGATGTCAACGGTTGTTGCAGTGCTCAACACAGTTATTCCGTTTTTGGTAAAGACATGGACCATGATGAGGAAGTTCAAAAAGCAGCAGAGTTTGATAATGAAGACACAAATGAATATGAAGAAAGCAATATGTATGATCGAATGAAGCATCAACCACGATTACGTTTGAAGAGTGCAAGAATTCGAACCCTATTTGCCACATATCAGAGACGAAAGTTTCGTAAATAGATGTGTGTACTTGTTTTTTTGAAATTTGTGGAGAAAATAGTTGATGTATTTATGTTATTATGACATTGCAAGACCTTGTTATCGGACATCATTTAGAGCTTTTGCTACAATATTATGTTGAAGTGCTTACTATGTATAAGATAGATACTTTGTGTTGACCAAATTAGTGTCATTTATCAGGTTTGATGTGTCACAAATATGTACATCTGTATTGGTCCATAAACAGTAACTGTATTTGCCATTTAAGTTGTCAATGTCTACCACTTTAATCTCCAATTAAAATTTGAATTTTTTTTTTCCAAAATGTGTAAAGGACATACCCAGGCACTTAAATTATGCACTAATATTTGGATAAGAAAGTTAGGCATGTATCCGTGGTTAAATTTTGTTCCAATTCAAATGGGCACCTGTCTAAGGACAATTTGTGCAAAACCCTTTACAGCGTTTGCCATTTAAGTACTTTGTCATTGCCATTTAAAGTTGCAGCCTTGGTCTTCGCAAATTATTTTCGAACTTTATGTGCTTTCCATTTATGTAGGTCACACCAAAAAATTTTTACTGGTTTTTTATTAAGAGAGTTTAGTGAATAGAAAATGCAAATAAAGTTCCCACCTGTCCGTGAAAACCTGTAGTGCAAAACATTTAACAGCGTTTGCCATTTAAGTAGTTCCTGATTGCCATTTAAAGCTGCATCCTTTCTGACACCAAACTATTTTGGAAGTTTATGTGTTTTCCATTTATGTAGGTCACACCAAAAAAGTTTTACTGTTTTTTTATTAAGAGAGTTAACTGAAAAGAAAATGCAAATAAAGTTCCCACCCGTCTGTGAAAATCTGTTGTGCAAAACATTTAACAGCGTTTGCCATTTAAGTAGTTCCTGATTGCCATTTAAAGCTGCATCCTTTATGACACCAAACTATTTTGGAAGTTTATGTGTTTTCCATTTATGTAGGTCACACCAAAAAAGTTTTACTATTTTTTTATTAAGAGAGTTTACTGAAAAGAAAATGCAAATAAAGTTTCCACCTATCCGTGAAAACCTGTTGTGCAAAACATTTAATAGCGTTTCCCATTTAAGTAGTTCCTGATTGCCATTTAAAGCTGCATCCTTTATGACGCCGAACTATTTTGGAATTTTATGTGCTTTCCATTTATGTAGGTCACACCAAAAAAGTTTTACTGGTTTTTTATTAAGAGAGTTTAGTGAAAAGAAAATGCAAATGAAGTTCCCACCTGTCCGTGAAAACCTGTTGTGCAAAATATTTAACAGCATTTGCCATTTAAGTAGTTCCTGATTGCCATTTAAAGTTGCATCCTTTATGACACCAAACTATTTTCGAACTTTATGTACTTTCCATTTATGTAGGTCACACCAAAAAAGTTTTACTGGTTTTTTATTAAGAGAGTTTAGTGAAAAGAAAATGCAAATAAAGTTCCCACCTGTCCGTGAAAACCTGTTGTGCAAAACATTTAACAGCGTTTGCCATTTAAGTAGTTCCTGATTGCCATTTAAAGCTGCATCCTTTATGACACCAAACTATTTTGGAACTTTTTGTGCTTTCCATTTAGGTAGGTCACAAAAAAAATGTTTTACTGGTTTTTTATTAAGAGAGTTTAGTGAAAAGAAAATGCAAATGAAGTTCTCACCTATCCGTGAAAACCTGTTGTGCAAAACATTTAACAGCGTTTGCCATTTAAGTAGTTCCTGATTGCCATTTAAAACTGCATCCTTTATGACACCAAACTATTTTCGAACTTTATGTGCTTTCCATTTATGTAGGTCACACCAAAAAAGTTTTAGTGGTTTTTTATTAAGAGAGTTTAGTGAAAAGAAAATACAAATAAAGTTCCAACCTGTCCGTCAAAACTTGTTGTGCAAACCTCTTTACAGAGTTTTCCCATATAGGTAGTTAGGGATTGTCATTTAAAGTTGCAGCTTTGGTCCAACCAAATTATTTTAGAACTTTTTGTGTTTGCCATATATTGGTGACACCAAGAAAGTTATACTGATTTTTGAATAAAAAAGTTTAGTGAAAAGAAAATGCAAATGAAGTTCCCACCAGTCAATCAAAACCTGTTGTGCAAAACAGTTCACTGCGTTTGCCATATATAAATTCAGTGATTGACATTTAAACTTGCATCCTTGTTTTCATTGTTAGGCATTGAAACATCCTTCCATTTTTTTGAGGAACTTATTTTTAAACATTATGAGCATGCCAGAACGTCATAAGACAAAACAAAATCCAGTTATTTATTTGCAGCCCACAACATGCATAGATCCAATAACGCACTGAAATAACGAAAACATGTTGTTCAATATGACTAACTGAGTTTGCCATATAAGTACTTAGTGTTTGCCATTTAATTAAAAGTTGAAATCCTAAACATGTATACATTAAACAAACATGGTATTATGTTAAAACATTCAGACACGAAAACAAACATAAGTTATCAATTGTCATCGTTCGATGATTTTGCATTTGATGTTTGCCCAAGATCAGTTGAAGGTACTTCATGTAATGGAGGTTTTAGTTTTTTCAAGATCGCTTCGACGTTCACTTCTTCTCCATGCCTGTTGCTTAGTAGGGTAACAAATGCCTTCACTAGATCCTCAGTTGGGGGGCATATGTCGAACTTGAATACCTATTCATGTATGAAATAATATGTTAGTGAATTTATTTAGTACATAATAAGATATGACTTATTTTATACATTTCGTATTACCTTCACCATGTTCCTTATTGTTATGTTAAGGTAATGAGTTGTGGAACTTGCCCGAAAAAATACAACCTATTTAAGTTGAATTTGAACAAGTTAAGTTTTGATAGACAATAAATATTTCAATTTCTCTTTTGTTATAAAGGACTTAGAAATAGGAAAGTACATCTTGTAATAGCATCACTGAGCCAATACCAATGTTTGGACCAAATTGTCCATCTTGTACAACTTTCTTATGGACACTAGCCTTCGCGGTTCCAAATTGATCCTACATAAAAATTAGACTACTTCAGTATTTATATTTGAAATACTTTTGCATTTCAAGTACGAAGGCATAACCACTAACCTTGATTGTGATTGTCATATCACCCAATCTGTTGTGCTTGCAGTCTTTGATAATGCATGCCAGAAAAGCCAACCTATCCTCATCCAACGACTTTCGGGTATGTAGTTTGGCATCTAGTTTGCTTAAGAATTGCATGTCACCATCACCACCCAAACCTGCATCGGAGTTTAAAAAATAATTTCATTTCAATTATAAAGTCAAACAAACTCGTATGATGTTTATACCGTGACGCTTGATAAACATTTTCGCTCATTTCCACCTGTCCTTCACAAATTCTTGTGTGTTTTTGGCTTCACTTGATTCCCTGTTTAATAAAACTGCTTGCACATTACCAGCTGGACCAGGAATAAGATCTATATTTGAGTTGCACTTTTTGAAAATTGTTTCCATGTTGGAGTCATCAATATCCAATCCCTCCCAAGGTTCCAATTGCGCACCTGGATTTAAATGAAAAAAAAAAGTCATTATGTTAATAAAATGTTACGTAGAATAAGATAATAAAAAGCTTGATTTTTTGTTGCAATGTTATACCGACATCGCAATAGCAAGATTTGAAGGCAGAAGTTCCTACCTCTTTGACGGTGAAAGATTACTTAAGTCATATACTTTTCTTCACTTTAAGATTTGATGAAGGGGAACTCTATTTAAATCACTTTAATTGCCTATGGACAAAATTCCCAATTTACCCTAATACTTACTTTCTCATCAAGCTTTCATATGACTGAAACGTACTATTGCATTGTAATAACTATTCATGTCCCATCCACCCAGCTGGGTCATTGAATGCAAACGGATGCAACCAACATAGCATTTCATCTCCCATTTATTACGGAACAGTGAGTTGGCGCCAACTTTCATCATTACCTTACCCAACTTTCTTCAACCTCCGTGGTGGTTCATTGGGTCATTGAATGTGCACGGATGCAACCAACATAGCATTTCTTCTCCCAGTTATTATGCAACAGTGAGTTCGCGCTTACTTCATTCATTATCTCACCCAACATTCTTTAACCTCCGAGGTGCTTCATAGAGGAGGTAAGTACACCATTCATTGCTATATTAAATGAAGCATTTAATACAATGCAGTCCATCTGTGATAGTTGGACAACATACCTAAAAATATAGTCTTTAATCTACAGTTCAACAACCATAGGGTTTTGCGAAAGATGTAAAGTTGATTCATAAAGACACCCGTTAAGATATGGTTCTTCTAGTTTCCAATGTGTGGGTATTGGCCTATATAGTTGTGGTAACAATAAATGTCCAGTAACAAGCTTATTTTTATTATTATTTTTTCATTATTTTTTAATGCACAGGAAATTTATGTGTGACCAACGACATTTTCAATAAGTATGACCATGGAAAATGTGGAAGCCACCCATACGTTGGGACTAAATGACATTTCCTTGTACGGGGACGACCAAAGTCAAGCAACCACTATGACGTTGGTACCCAATAGTTGTAATAATGAAGGTGCTGACTTAGACCAACATAGGGACCCCACTATTGGGATGTGGTTCGAAACAGAGGACGAGGTCAAAAAAATTTACAAGGACTATGCTATTCGAAAAGGTTTTGGGGTGAGGATAAGAACTTCACAAAAGGATCTGGATGGGAACATTTCGTATTTGAAGTTAGTGTGCTCGCGGGAAGGAAAATATGTGTTCGCAATCCCTCTAGAAAAGAAGACACTACATACCTAAAGGAAGAATTGTCCTGCTCAAATGACTGCACTTAAAAGAGAAGGAAAATGGTGCATTAAAACTTTGGTGGACGAACACAGTCATGATATTAGCCCAAGAAAGTCAAGGCTAATTAGAGGTAATAGAATCATCAATATGCATGCAAAGAGAACCCTTGACATAAATGACGAGGCGGGAGTGCGCATCAACAAGAGTTTTCGATCGTTGGTTTTTTATGCAGGCGGTTATGAGAACCTGGACTTTGTTGAGCGTGACGTTAGAAACTACTTAGGAAGAGGCGTGCTCTTGGAAAAAATGGGGACGGCCAAGCATTGCTAAATCACTTTTCCCGCATGAGAGAACTAAATAGTAATTTCTTTTATGAGATTGACTTGGACTCCGAAGATCATATCCGTAACATTTTTTGGACAGATGCAAGGAGTCACTCCGCATGTCATGATTTTGGAGACGTTATGTCCTTCGATACAACTTACCTAACAAACAAATATGACATGCCCTTTGCACCGTTTGTGGGGATTAACCACCACGGTCAATCAATTTTATTAGGATGTGGATTACTGTCTAAGGAAGACACAAGTACTTTTGTTTGGCTCTTTAATGTGTGGCTGAAGTGCATGTCAAATAAGGCACCAAATGGTATAGTTACTGACCAATGTAAGGCAATGCAAAATGCAGTACAATGTGTGTTTCCAAGTACTCGACATCGGTGGTGCCTTTGGCACATCATGAAAAAAATACCAGAGAAGTTGGTTGGGTATGGCAACTACAATGCCATAAAAGAAGCATTTAAGCAGTTGGTGTACGACTCCATTGATGGTGAAGCATTTGAGTCTAGGTGGGCTGAATTTATCAACACGCATGCATTAGAAAAAAGTGATTGGTTATCCTCGTTGTTCGAAGAGAGAGAAAGATGGGTACCATGTTACTTGAAGAATGATTTTTGGGCTGGAATGTCCTCAACACAACGAAGTGAGGGGATGAATGCATTTTTTGATGGCTTCATTAATTCAAGTACCACACTTGAACAATTTGTCATGCAATACGACAATGCCTTACGACAAAAGGCCGAAAAAGAGTACGAAGCTGACTTTGCATCCTTGAATACAACAATACCTTGTGGTTCTCAATCACCCATAGAAAGACAATTCCAAAGTGAGTATACCCATGCTAAATTTGATGAAGTCCAAAATGAATTCAGATGTAGGATGAATTGTTTTGTGAAAGATGTGAACAATAATGTTGTGCAATCAAAGTACAAAATATTGGAGGAGGTTATGTGGAATGGTCATTGTGCTAACAAGTTTTATGAAGTTTATTTTGATACTGGGAGTCATGATATAAGATGCAGCTGTCGATTGTTTGACTTCATCACCTACTATACTCAATCCTAAGCACATGCAAACATCAACACACCTAAGTGGGACTATGTGTTGTATTACACGAAAACCTTTAAATTCTGGAACCCATCTCCTTAGCATCTCCATCAGCAGAGGTTTTGAGATATTCAGAGGTCTATCCATTTGCAAACACCATTTGAAAGGTGTACCTTCTACCTTTGAACGATGTATATCTTTTAGTACACAGTTCAGGTGAACAATATATTGTGTTTTAACAAAATCACGAACCCGAATCTATTAAGAAACATATAATAAAACAAAATATTATTTTGAATTCAAATATTTGTTAACAAAAATTTCGTAAGAATATCAAACTTACCTTCTTTTCATCCTGGTTTGGCAGCTTTCGCTTAACCATTGCGACGTAACAAAGAAATGTGCACACCTACTTAAATTCTTCTGAACTGATGATGAATGAACCAAAATTCTACCTGTAACAACATCAACAACCCACACAAATTATTTCAGAAAACCATGGTTAATGGTGCAAGAAAACCATTACTGTGTCACTCTACTAATTATGAATTTATTTATTACTTCATTAATTAAATGAGACTTAAGAAGAACACACAGAGTCAAGGTCAATTTCCATGCTGCTAGCCAGCAACATCAATTGCAGCTTACTAAACTTTCATCATAACCAAAAGGATAAAACTCATGCATGTCGGATTGAGGAGTTATGAAAAGGGCAAAACTAAGATGAATTTCCTGAGGTACACTTTTTGTTTTTCTCCAATTAAAATTAAAGTTTCACCTCCTAGCTTCAACAGATCTTTAATACAAACCTCTATTATGGATATTGCAATGTCAAACTCCAACTCTGATTGGACAACAGTACCATAAACACGTAAGAAATTGCATTGAAGTTTTTTCCTTAATAAAACCCATAAAAAATAGCATTGTTCTTCCAGTAATGTACGTAGTTTTTTATCTTACACATTCTTCAGGTTCTAGTATACCATTGCAGGATTCCTACACCTGAGAGGGAACATGTATTTTCAAAAGTAACAACTGTTGCACTAAAATAAAGAATCCAACTACTTCTTTCAAGTACCTTAAAAACACTATAATAGTCCAGATTTGGGTGTGAGATCCTCCATGCAAAATCCCTTACTGGTACAAAAGTTCATTAACTAACTGTAAAAGCATTTCCACAGCAATAACATTAGCTTCCTGTATCATAGTTTTATACTGTCCCGAATCAACTAAACATTCAATATTCAAACCTTAATAGCAAAACTACTTTCAATATTCCATTAAAAGGATTATGACTAGCACATTCATGAACCATTGCACTATAAACAACAAACTATCTATCTAATTAACTGAAAACGGATACCTTAAGGATGCTCCCCGTGATTAAGGGCCTTTTGTATTTGACCCCAATGCCACTTCATTCGTATTCTCGAGTAATAATCATATGTTTATGCCAAGACTTATGGTGTGTTTGTTTCAACGCAAATTTGCTGAAGTAATTACTTCAAAATAAGCTAAACCAAATATACATTGGCCAACACATGTTTGTCTCCACTATTTGCAATGTAATCTTCCAAAATTAATTTGAAATGAAGATTTTCTGTTAAGACTAACTATTGTCCCTCTTCCAATTTCATAGGTCCTCAACATCAACACATCGATCAACCACACTCACAATCCCTTGCAAACTGAGAAAACCCTGAAACTACAATTCTCTCAAGAAAGAAAAATCCTAAGAATCCCATTTTCATTTTTCTACCGAATCGAAAAGTTAAGGAGACGAAGAGAATCAAGCAAAACCAAAAATCAACGTCGCAAGGGAAAGCAAAACAAAGACCTTAATGTAATAACAATGCTATTGATCATGATGATAACAAAACACTTGTGGGATGACACCGTCGACACTTCAATTTTCGTCTCACCTCCGGCAATGGCACGAAGCTGTCATAGATATCACAAGGAGCACGTCAGTTTCGGATGAAAACCCTAAACCCCAAAAATACATTCCACTCCAAGCAGAAATGGTTTCCAATCAAAACCCTAAACCCCAAATTGATTTATAATCGAAAATGCTAACCTGCAACTTCAATGCTCTCCGTCAACCACCATCGGGAACGTTCCGCTGTGATTTCGTCTACCACCGTCGGGACGAACTGCTTTTGTGTAGGTGGACGAACTGTTTTCGTGTAGGTGGGATTCGATGTGCAACGATAATGGGTTTGGGTGAATGTAGCGAAAATTTTAAGCAATGGAAATGTGCAGGAGAATGGTTCTGTATCACCATGGGGAAGGGGAAGAAAAGGTTTAAGAAGGGCAAAAAATGAACTCCAATGCGCGGGAACAGTTATGTGAAAGACAATCTATTTTTTGAACCCACGTCCCTATTCTTCAATTCTCTCTCACACGTCCGGTTTCCATTTTTTAACTCAAAAAAAATCATTTTAATACATGCCACTTCACTTTGTCAAAAAATTTGTAACATTCACTTTGTTAAACAATCATTTTTCCTAATACAAAATAAAATAAATAGGTGGCGTGCATTCACACAATTTAAAATAGAAAATTAAAAACATATGTCACAGCCTGCCATGTAAGAGATGTCAAAAATTTGTTGGCACTATATCACTTTTCTAACAGAACATCTGAAGTATAAAATAAGTTAGAAAGTTATATTATTAACGGAGTGTAATATATTTTTTTGAAATCAATCTGACACCGATTACGAGTGGTGTGCAAATAGGAATTTGCAAGCACGCGCAGTCCATGGAGAACTTTCCAGAATCTTCATCGAAAGGTACGAAACGCCGTCGAGATGAAGATTCCGACGCCGGAAATACATCCTCACTCGGTACGCAATGCCCCTCTCCTATCTATATGTTATGTTTTTTGAATCGCTTTGTAGATTGGACTAATCTTAACCACAATTAGCAGAGGACGATCTTACGTTCAACGATACCTTGGTTGCTCTTCGAATCATGCGAGCGCAGTTTCCCCACATTCACAAGGTTAGGTTACCGTTAACTACTTGCGAGTTCAGAATTTTAATTTTAATTGCATTCTCCGATCGTTTAACGAATTAGTTATTCAATCTGGATTTTAATAGTGGTATGGTGTACTTGTTTCTAGGGTTCGGTTGAGCCTTTTATATTGAAGTCACAATTGTATAGCAGTGTGAAGGACAGAACGCAAGTGGATAGGGAATTAGAGGTCTGTTTGTTGAGGAATTTAGACTTAGTTTGGTAAATGTAATTCGCAACTCAATACTGTTTCCTCCTCTCTTACGTTATTGCTAATTTATGCGAAGGATTTCTGTTGGATTAATGTGATAATACTAATTAATTTACTTGTGGTGCAGTCTCTGAGGAGGGACAAAGTTTTGCGTCTTTTCAAATTAAATACAGGACAGGATGATCATGCCGTAATGTTTTTGGATGACTACCTGAACCAGGTTGGTTTCCTGTTTGAAACCCTCTTCCCCCAGTTTACACTGTTGTGAGAGTTGGCACTTTTATGTCATTCAACAACTTTATATTGAGAATGTGGTTTTTATGTATCCTATTGTTGAGTTATAACCATTTCTTGATAAAATATGTCATGTGTGCTTATTTTTATTTTTTTGAAAAGCATATATGGTATTAACAACAGGTCCTGGGACAAACTATCCAATAAAGTGATATTTAGTGATGATGTGTGGTTACAACTTACATTTGTGTGAAGTGTAAACTAATCCGTCTTTGTATATATGTAAATTTATGTGTATAATTTAGTCTCAGGGATGTTTTATTTGGCCATAATGGCAAACTGTTCTATAATGAGAGACGTTTCCTTATTTTAGAAAGTTTTTTTCCCTTTCCAAGTAAAAAGATTAAATTTCGTTGGTGCTTTTTCTTATCAACGACCAATGTGTATCTACTGACTGAATTATGCTTAATTGTTGATACACTGATTTCTTTACCTTGTCTAACTATTGATGCATAGATAGATCGTGTTGTGAAAAGAATGGAAGGAAAGAAAGTAGAGGAATATGAAGTTTTTGGGTGGTTGAAGACTCATGTTCTAGATTCAAAGCTTGAAACGGGTATTGAACATCATGAGCTTGTGAGTGAAATACTCAAATCAACATATTTTGATTAATCCTTTCAATTTCTACTATTTAACCGTCTACTCAACAAAGAAGTTTATAACTTGACAAAATGCCCTTATTTGGGAGTATTGAATATAATGAAAAGTAGGTTTAGGATTATTCTCCCTTGTGTAAAAAATCACATAGGGTGAATATATTTATAATAAAGAGTGATCCAAGTATATATGGCAACCAAACATAAATACGGTAAATAAAAGATATTGTTACAAATAATATCAACAATATCTAGCTATATCAAACAATGCTTATGTTTTCCTAATAAACATAGACGATATGTTTCCCTAATTAACGTAAAAGACAATATATCTAACACTCCCCCTTCAAGCTGGTACATATAATTGTATGTACCAAGTTTGTTACAAATATAATCAATTTTTGGTCCCCTTGAAGACTTAGTGAAAATATCTGCTAACTAATCATTTGAGCTAACGAACTCAGTCTTGATGTCTCCAGATACAATCTTCTCTTGAATGAAATGGCAATCAATCTCAATGTATTTGGTTCTCTCGTGAAAGACGGGATAAGAACTGATATAAAAGCAGTCTGATTGTCATATATATAATTTGAGTGACACCTCCAAACTGTAACTCTTTAAGCAATTGCTTAAGTTAAACAAGTTCACTAGATCTTGCCACAACACTTTGTTTCTTGCTCTTCCAAGAAATTAAGTTACCACCAATGGAGACACAATACCCGAAAGTAGATATTCTATCAGAAGGAGATTCTGTCTATCAACATTTGAATAGCAAACAACTCTTGTATGGTTATTGGAATCATATAAGAAACCTTTTAGAATTGAACTTTAACCCTAACTCAACCCAACAAAACTGGTTTGTAAGGTGATGTTTGCACCCACTTTATATACTATCAACTCACCTTATATCTAGTTGTTGTGGGATTTCCAACACTCCCCCTCACGTCGTGGTATATATATCTCGTGCGTGAGACTTGACATTAATGAGTGGTCTGATAGCGGTTTAAGAGCGGGTTGAACAATATGCCCAACAAACAACAAATCTTGCTGGGATAGAATATGATCTAATAATGACTATGATACCATATTAAGAAGTAGACTTTAAGCCTAATTCAATTCTACAAAATCGGCTTATAACATGAGGTTTGTACCCATTATATATTATAAACTCGCCTTATCTCTAGTGAATGTGAGACTTTCAATATGGAGAATACAAATGCATAATTTGAGAACCTGATTGATAGGTTCAACTAGTAATACTAATATCGAACAAATAAGAACAAAATATGCCTGATATTACTCACACAACACTCTTTCTGCCAAAGAGTAGAAGACAATGTTCTAGAATACAATTGAGGGACTTCGAGAGATCCTCGCTCTCCTACAACCACTTAGGTCCTAGAATACTAACAACCCCTTTTTCCTCCTAATCCTCAACTATTTTAAAATAGTCAGTTACATGACAGTTATAAAAGAAAAGAATACAGATGCAGAGGTTATAACTTTTATTTTAGTTATTCCTCCTTTCAGTCCTTTTATTAACTATTCCAAATCTATCATTGGCATGCCCACATTTATAGTGATTAATATTAAATACTAATATTGGAACATATTATTCCTTTTTACTAGCTGTAATCTTGTGGTCTGATAATTTTATTTAAAACAAAAATGTTGGTCAATATTTATATTATCCCAGGACACACTAAATGGTTTTCTGTGCTGAGGATGGTTTTTTTGATGCAGTGCTCACTCTTGTCACTCGGGGGAAAGGTGAAGGAGAGTCACATCTCTGTTCTAATTAACGCAGGCGTCCTTGTGAGTAAAGTGGAGTATAAAGCATTGCTTTATTATTCAGGCATTTTTGTGTTTATAATCATCACAAAAAGTTAATGATTATAAACAGAGCATTAAACCTTTAATGACAACTAAAAGAGGCAATCACAGTATTGTTATATTTTATAAATTAATACTTGTGTCTTTTCTTATCATAGCTTGTGAAAATATAAAATGTGAATGCTTGGGTTTTTTTCTTAGGGATTAACATTTGAGATTTTAAGAGTCTCAGTTCAGTCCTAGGGTTGCAACTTTGTTACCCAAAGTAGCAAAGTCAAATCCTGAAAATGGTGTCCTTGCATATGTGGGTAAGACTGCATACATCTACTACCCTCCAGGAATCCCATTAAGTGGTAGCTTTGTGCACTGAGTTGCCATGATTAACAGTTGGGTTTGTGATTGTAGTATACTTTTGCAACAAAGCTTGCTGTCAATGGTTAAACTTCATAATATTTTTGTTGACTTGGCTGACAAAAGCAACATCAAATAGCATTCAGATTTCTGAAAAGTATGAAGCAACGGTTATCTTGTAAATGTTTGGTTTTAAGGATGGAAAGGATGAATGTGGATAGTAAGATGTCATATTCGATGCGGGTGAAAGAGAAGAGAAGCAGTTTAAAAAATATGGTGGACCCACTGTTCTATTTCTCACCTATTTCTACTCATTTCTCTATCTCTTTCCCCATCTATTTTTTATTTCTCTTCAACCAAATACTTCTATTTTCCAGTTTATTTTTCATCTGTTTTCACTTTACAAACATATTTTCATCCAACCTATTTCTTTACTTGCCAATTAAAATAGTAATCTTTGCAACTTCTTTTGCCTAATAATATGCTTATTTATTTTCATATTGTCTTTCATAAGGACAAGAAAAGAAGATTGTATTGACTTCTCAGCTACCTGTTTCATCTTTTATTACATATTCTAAAACCCTGGCCCTTTTCCTGCATGATTTTTTATTTAGGTAGATATCATTGAAAATCTTTTAAATATGTTATGTTCTGTGTTTTCCGAGATTTGTTGATCATTGAGAATCTCGTAGCCTTTCTATAACTTTAATATGTGAAAAGACATGACAAACACCCCTTAGATTAAACAAATCACGGTTTTATCCTGCTAATTTTGGTTGTATACAAACTCTTGATTATATGAATATACTTTATGTGATTTTCTAGTAGTTTTGTGTTAATTATTCCCGTGTTAATTATTCCCTTTATATATCTGATTTTATCTAGAATGCATGTACCAATTGAGTGTCTTTGGGGAAAACAAAACAACTTAATTCATGTATATAATAAGAGCTAAACACAAGAGAGCTTTTACGTTTTAGGGGCTTAATTTAATAAGATTATTTTAAAAAACTTTATCTAGAAGCTTATTAAAATAAGGGTTTAATTACTCATTTGGTCCCTGTTTTCGTTCAAAAATATCAAGTTGGTCCTCATGTTTTTTTAGTCTCAATTTGGTCTCAATTTGTAAAAATTGATGCAAGTTGGTACTTTCTATTAAATTTCTTGAAACGAATCAACGATTTTTTATCAAAAGTGAAGCTGTTAATAAGGATTGTTTTGTTGGTGTAATTAATATAATTCTAGTGTCAATTTTGATGAAAAATTCTTGATCCGTTTCAAGAAATTTAACCAAAAGAACTAAATTATATCAATTTTTAAGAAATCAGGACTAAATTGTATCAATTTTCACAAATCGGGACTAAATTGAGATTAATAAAAAACTAGAGGACCAATTTGAAATTTTTGGACGAAAACAAGGGCCAAATGAAAAATCAAACCTAAAATAAGCTAAAAAAGGCTTGTGGAGGGTTATAAACCACTGTCACAGGTATTGTTACATGTGCAACATGTTCTTAATCATCTTCCTTCCTTTCTCGTTATAAGAATTGATTAGTCAAGATTTACTTATTTCTTTATAAATAAATTGTAATTGGACTTGATTTGATACCATAAATCTGGCATAGTATTTGATGACCAAGGTTGCATATAGACCTGGTGTTACACTGGAAATAATATTTCAGTGCTTTTCTTGATATTTATAGGCATAATCAAATACTCTCCATTTTCATCTTGTGTGCTTACATGATAAGATAACCTCCTAAAACTTCTTCCTAATGTCACATAGTATACAGTCTTTTGGTTGAATATTTATGCATAATAATTCTGCTGCAATCTTTTCAGACTAGGCAACTTATTGATCCAAACATGTATTGGTTTGCAATTCCAAACATTGGCTCACTTCTCAAGGGTATTGTTCAGGTATATGCATTTAATCTTTTCCATGTGCAATCCCTGGCTGCTTGAAACTTTTGCGTGATGTATGTTCATGTTTGATTTAGGGCATAATATGGGTACTTCAACTGAGGTATTACTGCTATTTGAGGTTAATCCACTAAATTTGAGGGCTGGGTTTTGGGTTGAAGGCTTGCATTTGGCTTGGCAAGTTATAACGTATATACCAAATAGCAAGTTAACGGATTTTTGTAACTTTTTATCAACTTTTAAAGTGCAGTGGATGCATAATGTGATTTTTAGCGCATATCATGTGCTAGGTTTACGATCACTCTTGACTGGAAGACATATTTGTATTAGACACATCGTAACATTGCTAGATAAACCTCACCACATATCTCGAGATTACCTAGCCTCTCCCTAAATTGACCGCCCTTCCCACTAAACTAAAATTTTCATAGGACATGCATTTGAAAGGTTATCAAGTAAATGATCCATTAGGTTGAACTCGAGCTGTTAAGCACCGTTTTAGGCATGGCTAAGTGCAGCTTTGAAGTTTATTGCATCAGATATTTATTCTAGAGCAGTTGAGGGATAATTCTGTGTGGATTGAGTAATTTCTTTGTCTTGGAGTGTGATTTGGGTAGCCCTCAGGAACTGCAAATATTTCATCTTTAATAAAACAAGTGATGTCGAGTTGAGGGATAATTTTGTGTGGGTTGAGTCTTTTCTTTGGGTTGTAGTCCTTTGGAACTGCTAATATTTCATCTTTAATAAAACAAGAGATGTCTAAATCCTTGAGATTTCATTTTTCTGGTCTGGATATGATAGAATAACCATTCTATCTACTTGTAAACAAAGGTTTGGTATACGATGGTGTTCTTTTCTATTGTCTATTATATCTTAATTAGTGTAATATATTTCTTATTATTATGAGGGCGAAGCTAGGTTAGAAGACTACAAGATACAAAAGTTGACCTCCCTCGTCCTCTCCCACCACCTGGATCCATTACAAACATTAAGATCATCATCATCGCCTGTCATTATTGTTTTGTGTCAACTCATTACTGTTTGTTGCTATTGCCAACATCACTTGCCACCATCACTCCTACCAGAGTTGTTGTCATCATCGCCTCTACAATTATCACTACTATCGTCATCATAGCAACCATCATTAACGTGGCTTTACCATTAATACCATCTTCATAGTATGCAGCCATTATTAATGCCACCACTTATGTTTTTATTATCGTCTTTACTACCATCATTGTTACAACAATCATGAGCTTCATTGCTACTGTTATTGTCATTTCCTTGTCCTCGTCGCTGTCACCGTTATTTATTATCATTTTGTTAATATTATTCTTTTCAAAATTATCAGTGCTATCACTAATATAACATTATTATTATTATTTGACTTTCATCATGATGTACATCAAGCATCGGATAAAATTAGCATTTATCTTGCTTTTGTCATATAATGCTCTTGCGCTACTTTGTATCCAATCTTATTTTGACCACCAAAGGATTCTTGACAGTTTAATAATATTTACATATATTTTGATAATTAGTAAACATTTTTAGAGGTAATAATGAAATTGTTTTTACTTTGTTGTCTAGGGAAGAAAGGAAATTATTTCTCTTCTCAGCCGTCGTAGGTATAAGGAGATGATGTTGTCCTCTTTGGAAAAGAAGCGTCTTCGAATGTCTCCACTTGATGTGAGATTTCATCTTCGTGATTTGATTGGTTCAGGTCATCTCAGAACTGACCAGACTCCAACTGGTTTAATCATTAGAGTCTCAAAAGATTAGAGATCCAGGAAGTCCTACATGCATGCATTTGTTTGCTTTCATCATCACTTTTATTGTCCAAGACATTTTCTCCTTTTAGAAAATCACGTTTGAGAAGTCTTAGAATTTGTGATTTACCTTCCAAACCAAGTTTGTTTGTTGCAAACAAACTTCAAATTATTTATCTACTCGTTTTGTTCATTTCGAGAAGTGGTGCTTTGAACATGTAGTGGCTTATATCACTTCAAATGCTTTTAATAGTGAGACAACTATATAGGTGACATGACCAGCTGTTTTATCCTATTTAATCAAGAAAGCTAGCTTAGTCACTTGGAAATTACTTCTATCAACTACGAACTCGGACCAATTGATGTTGGTGTAAGTCTCCTTTCTCCTTGTCTTAATATTTCCATCTATGATGTGGTTCTTCCCTTAACTGTTTACCTCATGATGAACAGAAGAACACATGTTCATGTACATTTCAGGGAACTCCTTGTTGGTACTAAGTGACTAGGTTTGGTTTTTTCATAGTTTCTTTCTATTTTGAATTTTTTGCCATTGTTAATTGGTATGATTCACTCTTTTCAAAGAAGAAAAGACTCCTATCATATTTTGTACGTAGCATAAGCTATACAATTTCTAAATTACAAGTGGGAAACTTACCTGTTTGTTATTTTAAATCCAATAGGTGCAAATTTTCATTTTTATCAATCCAAGAGGCTATCCTTCATTTGAAACAATTAGTCCAAGCTCAGGATTGATAAGTACAATAACCTTCCTCAAGCAAGTAACATTATACAAAATGGACAAACTATACTTTGATGGAATGATTATTTGTGGCCATGTTGGATTCCTAGATCTTTTCCTAACTTTCACTTGAAATCCTAAATGGTCAGAAATAACAAGATTATTGATTAATCTCAAATTAACTCCTTCAAACTGTCCAAATATACTTGCCTAGGTTTTCAGAATCAAACTTGATGAACTTCTAATAGACTTGTCAAAGAAACAATCTACTAGGCAGAGTTATTGCATGTACATCTTGTCGTTATAATTGAATATATGGAAATAATGAAGATGATTTCTTATTCTAATATTGAAATTCTTTTCCCTTGTGGACATGTATACTATTGATTTCCAAAAATGAAAAATGTGGTCTACAACATGTGCATGTCCTAATATTTTTGCATCTTTCTAGCAAACACCTAAACCTAGATGACATTGGTAGGGTTATCTCAACTGAAAAATCATGTCCTAGAAAACAACCACAATTGTATCATTGTGTAAAGGAACATATGATTCATGGGGCATTTGGATTAAGAAACAAATCATCTTCTTGGATGAAAAAGGATCATGTTCCAAGTTTTATCCTAAAAAATTCCATACTACAACCGTTTTGAAGATAATGATATTCCATTTGATAATTGTTTTGTTGTCCCTTACAATCTCTACCTGAGTAAAGTACCAAACTCATTCAAATGTGGAATGGTGTAACCGCAATACTTAAATCAAGTACTTAATTAAATACATTATTAAGGGTTATGAAATATTAATTCCTATAATGAGGACAAATTTGTTTAGATGCATAAAACCTATACATTTTGCAAAACTTCTTTGAAAACTACATTGTATATGTAAACTTTAGAGGTGTTTTTTCACGATCATGAATTAAGATTTTTAATCTAGACATACTCTAGACTATAGAAACTTGAATATACAATTGACCATGACTAAAAATTGGTGTTGGTAAATGCACACCCACTGATGTTAAAGATTGTTCCTAAGATTTTTTTATCATTATAGCATAAGATAACATAAAGGAAAATTGTCTTTTGATTAGTTTAAATGGTGATGGGATTGTCACAGTGACAAAGTCATAAATGGTATATAAATTTCAATTCCATTTGTGCTCCCATTAATAGTCTTTTGCATTGATAATATGATTTACAAGTTTTGTTACTATTGATCTATTTTCATTACACAAGCCTTGTGCTTGATCCAAATTTCTTAAAAACATAATTGGTGTCCCAAATTAAATCTATGATTTGGCATGTGTAGGTATAATTGGTATGATTTAGCATGGGTTATTAGTAAAATTGAGTGTATATAGGTATGGTATACTATATTAATAATGCATGTCGTCTTGTTGGGTATCAATGTGTAGACGTATTCATTGATTTCATCAATTGTTTCAATTTGTTGGTCAATGTTATTCTGTTGCAAAATCAGTGCTCTAGTTTGGGTATTTAAATCTTAAATTTAGAATGTGTTATTCTACGTCCTGGTAAAAAGAGAGATGGTGTCCCATTTGATGTACTGTGATCAAAATTTTACCTTGAGATCGTATAGTAGAAAATAGTGTCTTCCAGATGAATGTTTTCCTTGTTTCTTCATAACCATTCAAGCGGAATATACTCCTTTGTTCATTGTTTATAGTTTGGTTGATCTTTTGAAAAATATTTGTATTATGCTCTTATATGAATTATAATACATTACAATTAACTATATAAAAGAAAAATGTAATATTGCATTATGATAACAAAAGCCTTAAGTTGTCATAGAATTTGAAAATTGATTGGAATATAAGCATGATGCATTTATTGTTTTATGAAAAGTATCACAAATGCTACCTTGAGGAATAACATGAATAATATGTTTGAAATAACCTTCTAACTCTATCAATATGCCACAAAAAAGTTGAATTATATTTTTTGTTGCTAGTCATTGTCATTTAAAGTTAAATCTAATGTATCAATACAATATTTGTGATCATTGATCCTTTATCCCATTTGATTAGGTAAGCCAATTTTAATAAACATGCATGGTCACTTCTTTGCTCGATGCTGCAAATTGAGCGCTCTAGTGTGAGGATTGACATTTTGAATTTAGAATGAGCTATTCTACGTTCTGGGATTAAGAGAGGTGCTATTCCACTTAATGTAATGGTGAACAAAATTTTACCTTGAGATCATATAGTTGAAAATATTGTCTTGCACATAAATGTTTACCTATTCCTCTATGACCATATAAAGGAATATACTCTCTTGTTGATTGTTAATATAACCATATAAAGGAATATACCCCCTTGTTGATTGTTAAGAGTGTAGTTGATCTTTTGAAATATATCTTTATTATTCTCTTATATTATAAGAATTAGAATACATTACAATTATTATATAAAAGAGAAATATAACAATGCATTATGATAGCAAAAGGTTGAAGTTGTCATGTGAATTATTAATCTTGTGATCAAGTTATGCTCATATGAACATGTTTCAAGAATGTTGTGATATGATTTGCAGGTTCTTACTATTTATCTAGTTCCATTACACAAATCCTATGTTGATGCAAATTTCTTAAAAGCATAATTGATGCCCCAATCATTAGCTTAATACAATGATTTGGTATGTGTAGGTATAATTGGTATCATTTTGCATGGGCTATTAGTAAAATAGAGCGTGTATAAGTATAATATATTAATAATGCATGTAGTCTTGCTGGGTATTGAGGCTAAGATGTATTCCTCGATTTCATCAACTCTTTCTATTCTATTGGTCAATATTGTTTTGTTGCAAATTGAGTGTTCTATTTTGGGGATTGGAATCTTGAATTTAGAATGTGTTATTTTACGTCCTGGTAACAAGAAAGATGTTGTCCCACTTGATGTAGTGTGAACAAAATTTTACGTTGATATTGTATAGCTGAAAATAATGTTTTGCACATAAATGTTTTCCTTGTTCCTTCTTAACCATACAAAAGGAATATACTCCATCGTTCAATGTTGACAGCCTGGTTGGTCTTTTAAAAAATATATCATTATTATTATCTTATACTATAAGAATTAAAATACATTACAATTATCTATTTAAAAGAGAAATGTAAGAATGTAATATGATAGCAAAAGTTTGAACTTGTCCTAGATTTTGAAAATTGATTGGAATATGTGCAACTCATTAATCTTGTAATCAAGTTATGCATATATGAACATGTTTCAAGAATCATATATTACTATTCATCTGCTTTTGTTATGCAAATCCTGTGCTTGATCCATATTTCTTAAAAGAACAATTAGTGCCTTAATCGTTAGCTTACTACTATGATTTTGCATGTATAAGTATAATTGGTATGATTTTGCATGGGTTAGAAACATTGAGTTGTGTATTGGTATAATATAATAATAATGCGTTTAGTCTTGCTAGGTATCGAGGCCAAGACATATTCTTCGTTTTCATCAACTGTTTCAGTTTCAGTTTTGCTGGTCAATATTGTTTTGTTGAGTGTTCAGGGATTGGAATCTTGAATTTAAAATGTGCTATTCTTTGTCCTGGTAGCAAGAGAGATGTTGTCCGTGTTGTCCTACTTGATGTAGTGTGAACAAAATTTTACCTTGAGATCGTATATCTAAAAATAGTGTCTTCCACATAAATGTTTTTTGTGTTCCTTCATACTCATAAGTTATTCATTATTGACAGTCTGGTTGACCTTTTGAAAAATATATATTTATTATTCTCTCATTAGAATTAGAATACACTACAATTAACTATATAAAAGAGAAATGTAACAATGCAATATGATAGCTATTAAAAAAGTGAATTCAGGTATGAGATTAATCTCCCTTGTGTAGAATATACACATTAGGGTTGTATTATTACAAAAAATGAGTTAAGCTCTAAATACACATGAAGAATAAAGAATAATAACAATAAAAACTGAAAATAAGATAAAGATAAGATATCTTATGATATATTAACACTTACCCTAAAGTTAGAATTGTATGTACTAAGTTTGTTAGAAATATAGTCAATTATTGGTCTTTGTAAAGATTTAGTGAAAATATCTGGTAACCGACCAGTTAAGTTAACAAACTCAAACTTGATATCTCGAGATACAATCTTTTCTTGAATGAAATGATAGTCATTCTCAATGTGTTTAGTCTTGTCATGAAAGACAAAATTAGAACTGACATGAAGAGTAGCTTGATTGTTACATATAAGTGTCATTTGGTGAACATCTCCAAATTGTAACTCTTTAAGCAATTGCTTAAGCCAAACAAACTCAAAAGTGGTTGAAGCCATAGTTCTATATTTTGCTTCTGCACTAGATCTTACCACACCACTTTGTTTTTTGCTTTTTGAAGAGATCAAGTTACCACCAATGAAGACACAATCTCCAGATGTGGATCTTCTATCGAAAGGAGATCTTATCCAATCAGCAACTGAATAATAAACAACTCTTTTATGGTTATTAGAACCATATAACAACCTTTTCTAGCATATCCTTTAATGTACTTTAATATACGAATGACTGCACTCCATTGATCTTCGCATGGGGAATTAAGAAATTGGCTTACAACACTAATTGCAAAGGAAATGTTAGGACGAGTAACTGTAAAATAATTCAATTTTCCATCTAATCCTTTATATTGTTTGGGATCTAACATAGGCTCCCTTGATTTGGTAGAAGTTTAGTATTGAGATCCCCAAGTCTGTCAACAGATTTTGAATTCATCAACCCGGTTTCCTTCAAAATATCCAGTGCATACTTTCTTTGAGAAATAATAATACCATCTTTGTTGGACTGTGTCACCTTAATACCTAAGAAATATTTAAGTTTTCCAAGAACTTTGGTTTGAAAATGATCACAAAAATGTTGTTTCATATAAGAGATGCCATAGTTATCACTGTCTCTAAGAACTATGTCATCAACATATATTATCAAGTAGACACATTCAACACTTGAGTGACAATAAAAGACTAAATGACCTGCCTCACACCAAGTCATACCAAATTGTTGAACAACATTGCTAAATTTTCCAAACCATGTCCTAAGAGACTATTTTAGGCCATATAAAGATTTGAGAAATAACAATACCATCTTTGTTGGACTATGCCACCTCAAATACATAAGAAATATATGAGTTTTTCAAGATCTTTGGTCTAAAAATGTTAATAAAGATGTTTCATTTGAGAGATGCCATGATTATCACTATTTGTGAGAACTGTCATCAACATATACTATCAAGTAGACAAATTCAACACTTGAGTGACGATAAAAGACTGAATGATCTGTTTCACACCGAGTCATACCAAATTGTTGAACAATATTGTTAAATTTTCCAAACTAGGCCCTAAGAGACTATTTTAGGCCATATAAATATTTGAGAAATAACAATACCATCTTTGTTGGACTGTGTCACCTAAATACCTAAGAAATATATGAGTTTTCCAAGATCTTTGGTTTGAAAATGATCATAAAGATGTTGTTTCATTTGAGAGATGTCATGATTATCACTATCTATAAGAACTATGTCATCAACATATACTATTAAGTAGACACATCCAACACTTGAGTGACGATAAAAGATTGAATAATCTGCCTTACATTGAGTCATACCAAATTGTTGAATAACATTGCTAAAATTTTCAAACCAGACCCTAAAAGATTGTTTTAGGCTATATAAAGATTTATAAAGATTTGCAAAGATGACATACTAACTTAGAAGACTCCTCTTGAACAACAAATCAAGGAGGTTGCTCCATATAAATCTCTTCTTGCAAATCACCATTAAGGAATGCATTTTTAACATCTAGTTGATTAAGAGACCATTGTTGAAGAGTTACCATGACAATAAATAAACGAATATAAGCCACCTTTGTCACGGGAGAAAAAGTATCACCATATTCCAACCCAAAGATTTGGGTGTAATCTTTGGCCACATGACATGTTTTGAGACGACCAAAAGTACCATCCGGTTCAACTTTGATAGCAAAAATTCACATGCAACCAACAACAAATTTTCTAGATGATAATGGGATAAGCTCCCAAGTTTCACTATTATGAAGAACACTTTGTTCATCGAGCATGACTTGATGCCAACCAGGATGGGCTAAGGCATCACGAACAAATTTTGAAATGGTCATAAAAGAAATAGACCAAAGACATGTATAAAAAAGTGAAGACAATGTATGGTAACTTAAAGCAATATAACGAGGAGAGAGATTACATGTAGAACAAATACCTTTTCTGAGAACAATTGGAATGCCATGTGGTGGAAGGGGAGACTTAGTTGTCATATCCAAAGGAGACACAGTAGTTGACACTTGAGTTGAGTCACTCGATGGTTGTTAAGGATGATGACATAAAATATAAACCTGAAGTGGTGGTGGAGAAGAAACTAACGATGTAAAAGGCACACTTGGAAAGATCACAGGTCACAATAATATTGATAGTACTAGGAATATTGATGGTATTAGAAGGAAACTTAGTGGAATGAGAATGACTTTTAAAGTAAAAAGAATACTCCTTGAAGGCGACATTTGCAGAAACAAAATAACAGTTAAGAGAAGGAGAGAAACACTTGTATCCTTTTTCTGATCTTGTGAACCTTAAAAAGACACATTTGTGTTATTAAGAAGACAATTTATCAAGACCAAGACTAAAATTATGCAGAAAGCATGTAGACTCAAAAACCTTTAAAGGTATGGGATGAAAAGGTTCATAAAGAAATAAAATGGAATGATGTATTTTATTATCTAAAACTGAAGAAGACATATGATTAATAAGATAACATGCAGTAAGAATAACATCACTCCAAAAAGATTAAGGAACCTCACATGAATTAAAAGAGTGCGAGTTGTTTCAATAATAGATGGTTTTGAAGGAGGATAAGTTTGAGCAATAATAGCAGATTGAGGAGGACGACCATGTAAGGCATAACACCAATCAATTTTGTGGCCAAACTTACCATAATGATCACACTTGTGACGCCATTTTTCTTGTTTGCGAGAGCGGTTGCGGTCATCATGTTGAGATGCTAAAGTAGAGGAATCATTGGCAATGACAGGTGTATCATTGGAAGGTTGACAAGGCACACACTAAAGGGTAGAACAAGTAGAAGTAAAATTGGGTGTAATAGGAGAACCCAAAATCTGATCACGGACATGAGAATATTTGTTAGCAAGTTCGTGTAAAGTCAAAACCATGAAGAACCTTAACCATTTCTCGATTTCTTCAGTACGGGTAGAGGTAGGAGGTAATACTTCATTAAATTCATGAAAAAGTGAATTCTTCTTACCCAAATAATAAGTCTTGCGTGCGAGGAGCAACAACTTTAAAAAGGTCGTGACAAACACCACATAGACGTTGAGTGTCATTGGTGTATAATAATTTGACATGTTTCCAGACTTCATAACATGTGTCGTAGGCATGAAAGATTGGTTTAAAATAAGATTGAATGGTATTCTTGAGAATCATGCATAAATGAACATTAATTCTCTTTCAATGGGGAAAATCACAGGGAGCAATATCAGTTACTTGAAAAGTAAGATGATCAAGATATCCATTACTCTCAAGCCAAAGTTTAACGTCAGATGCCCAAGTGGCATAATTCTTGTCATCTAACTTATCAATGGGCAAATGCACATTGACATTGGTGGTAAAAGCTAATGAGTCATACATATTGGAGGTAGAAGCGACAAAAGCGGAAGAAGCGAAAAAAGAAGCGGAAGACGCCATGGAGGAAAAGAGAGAGAAACCCTCAAAATTAGAAGTGCTCCGATTAAGGAACCAAGAACAAATCCCGGTAGACGAGATCGAGGTGAGGTCATCGACGGTGATCGCACCGGAGAAGAGGCTGGATGCACCACCACGCACAACTGAAACAACAACAAATTTGAGATGTTGTGGAGGCGCTTATGGGTGTGTGGAAGCTCCGACGAAGGTGTCGTCAATGACACTGACACTGTGGTCGCCTGGAAGAGGCTATCAAAACCGTGTGGTCAACAATCAAAATGGTTGCTCTGACGATGATATTTTAGGTTTCAAGAATCCTAATAATATGAATTTTTAGGTTTTTACTATTTATCTACTTTTGTTACACAAATTCTGTGCTTGATAAAAATTTCTTAAAAGCACAATTGGTGCCCCAATCATTAGCTTAATACTATGATTTGGCATGTATAGGTATAATTGGTATGATTTGGCATGGGTTGTTGGTAAAATTGAATGTGTATAAGTATAATATAGTAATAGTGCATGTAGTCTTGCTAGAAATCGAGGCCAATATGTATTCATCAATTTCATCAACTGTTTCAATTTTGTTTAGCAATATTTTTTTGGTTTGCAAAAACATTCCATATTTTTAGTTTTCCATTAAAGCGAAATATGTCCTTTTGAATATGGCTGTGATAAGATCGCTAAATTCAGGATTAAATATTTTGGTGGAATTTCTATCTCAAATAAACCATCGTTAGATTCACTTAGTGTACGATCGCAAATTCTAATTATCAAGTTTGAAACTTTCTGAGTGTTTACAATAGTAGAACTTTGTAATCCATGATAAAACAAATGCATGTTTGTTGTCAAAGACAATACTTGACAATGATCCTATAAGCAATATGCTTTTATTGTTCTATGGAAAGTATCATATATGCTACCTTGAGGAATAACACGAATAATCTGTTTGAAATAACCTCGAAGACTATCTCTGTGCCACAAAAATGTTGAATAAGTTTTTTTTTGCCATTCATTATATCATTCAAAGTTATATTTAATGTATCAAGAAAATATTTGTGGTCATTGGTGCTTTATCCCAGATGATTAGGTAAGCCAATTTTAATAGATATGCATGGTAACTTCCATCTTTGATGTTGCAAAATGAATGCTTTAGTGTCAGGTTGGCATTTGTAATTTAGAAGGTGTTATTCTACGTCCTAGTAATAAGAGAGGTGGTTTTCCAATTAATGTAAGTGTGAATTTTTTCCTTGAGATGATATAGCAGAAAATATTGTCTTCCACATAAATGGTTTCCTTATTCCTTCATAACCATATAACGAAATATACTCCCTTTGTTCATTGTTGATAGTCCAGTTGATCTTTCGAAAAATATATCTTTATTATTCTCTTATATTATAAGAATTAGATTAAATTACAATTAACTATATAAAAGAGAAATATAACAATGCATTATGATAGCAAAAGCTTGAACTTGTCATAGAATTTGAAAATTGATTGGAATATATGTAGCTCAATAATCTTGTAATCAAGTTATGCATATATAAACATGTTTTTAGAATCCCGTGTGATATGATTCGCATGTTCTTAATATATATCTACTTCTGTTACACAAATCATATGCTTGATCCAAATTTTTTAAAAGCATAATTGGCGTCTTAATCTTAATATTATGATTTCAATGTATAAGTATAATTGGTTTGATTTTGCTTGGGTTACTAATAAAATTGAGCGTGTATAGGTATAATATATTAATAATGCATGTAGTCTTGTCAGGAATCGAGGCTAAGAGACATTCATCGATTTCATCAACTATTTCAATTTTACTGGTCAATATTGTTTTGTTGCAAACTTAGTGCTTTAGTGTGGGGATTGTAGTCTTTAATTTAGAATGTGTTATTCTACGTCCCGGTTACAAGAGAGATGTTGTCCCATTTGATGTAGTATGAGTAAAATTTTATCTTGAGATCGTATAGTTAAGAATAGTGTCTTCCACATAAATGTTTTCCTTGTTTCTTCATATCCATACAAAAGGAATATACTCCTTTCTTCACTGTGGACGGTCTAGTTAATCTTTTGAAAATTATATCTTTATTATTCTCTAATATTATAAAATTTAGAATTCATTATAATTAACTCTATAAAAGAATAATGTAACAATGCATTATGATAGCAAAAGCTTGAACTTGTCATAGAATTTGAAAATTGATCGGAATATACGACTCATTAATGATGTAATTAAGTTATGTATATATGAGCATGTTTTAAGAATGGTGTGTGATATGATTTGCAGGTTTTTAATATTTATCTACTTCCATTACACAAATCCTATGCTTGATTCAAATTTCTTAAAAGAATAATTGGTGCCCTAATCTTTAGCTTAATATTATGATTTAGCATATATCGGTATAATTACTTTGATTTTGCGTGGGTTACTAATAAAATTGAGTGAGGATAAGTATAATATATTAATAATGCATGTAATGTTTTTGGTTATCGAGGCCAAGATGTATTCATCGATTTAACCAACTGTTTTAGTTTTGCTGGTCAATATTGTTCTGTTGCAAATTGAGTGCTCTAAGATGGAATTGGAATCTTGAATTTAGAATGTGTTATTCTACGCCCGAGTTACAAGAGAGATGTTTCCCCACTTGATGTAGTGTGAACAAAATTTTACCTTGAGATTGTATAGCTAAAAAAAATGTCTTCCACATAAATGTTTTCCTTGTTCCTTTATAACCATACAAAAGAAAAATTCTCCTTTGTTCATTGTTGACGACCTGGTTGATCATTTGAAAATTATATCTTTATTATTCTCTTATATTATAAAAATTACAATACATTACAATTAACTATATAAAAGAGAAATGTAATAGTGCATTATGATAGCAAAGCTTGAACTTGTCATAGAATTTGAAAATTGATTGGAATATATGCAGCTTATTAATCTTGTAATCAAGTTATGCATATATGAACATGTTTCATTAATCCTATGTAATATGATTTGTATGTTCTTACTTTTTACCTACTTCCGTTAGACAAATCCTATGCTTGGTCCAAATTTCTTAAAAGCACAATTGGTGTTCCAAACATTAGCTTAATACTATGATTTGGCATGTATAGGTATAGTTGGTATGATATTGGATGGGTTATTAGTAAAATGTACCGTGTATAGGTATAATATATTAATAATGCATGTAGTCATGCTGGGTATCAAGGCCAAGACATATTCATCGATTTCATCAACTTTTTCAATTCTGCTAGTCAATATTGTTGTGCTGCAAACCGAGTGCTCTAGTGTGGGGATTGAAATTTTGAATTTAGAATGTGCTATTCTACGTCCTGGTAATGATGACTTCTTCTTGGTTCCATGGAAGCATGCGTGAAGAAGGGAGGCTCCATGGATGATGTTGGACGCGAAAGCATGAAGGAAAGAGGCTTGAAGTGTTTGGTTTGGTGTAGGTCAAAGGTTTCTTAAGAGAGGTGAGATCAACTCTCAAGAAAGAAGCTAGAGTAGACTAGTAAGGAGGCTACTCTAAAATGAGCTCAAGGGAGAGAAAATGTGCACACATTTTGGCAGCAATTCTTTACTAAATTTCAAGTTAAAAATACATGTCATAAGTATTCTATTTATGGGCTAAAATGTGACCAAGGAGTCTCCAAAAAGATGAGAGAAAAATGAGTCTAGAAAGTTGAATTTTGGAGCCAAAAAGGAGTATTGGGAGGTGTGACTTGACACCTAAGCAATCACACTCGCCTTGTCATGGGGCGCTAACTTGGAGCCTTGGAGAGTAAGCTTTGAAGCTTCTAGATCTCTCTAGCTTATGTGCTTCAATTAAAGCCCATTTTAAGGCCCAATTCCCTTTTCAGTCCAAATTACTTATAAACCCAATTTCTTTTGAGGTCCAGTACATGGCCCAAAGAAAACTCTATTCTATTGGGCCCAAAATACAAAGCCAAAAAATAAATCCTAATTTACCATTTACAAGTAAAGAGTCAGGCTAGGTTTTCACATCTTCCTTGGGCCATGTGAAGTTCATCTTGGGCCTTGCATGTTCAATTAAGACCTATTCTTTTTGTATCTTCCTCGTCATAGCTCTTGTTGTAGGTCCCCTGGCTAAAGGTATCTCATCATCCCCTCCTTCTCGAGAAGGATTTGTCCTCAAATCTGTAGTCTTTACCTCATCATCAGTACCACTTGCAAAATGTATTAAATCAGCAATATTAAAGGTGGCATGCACATCATATTCCTCAGACAACTTTATCCTATAAGCATTGCCATTAACTCTTTTCAACACTTTAAAGGGGCTATCACCTTGAGGGCTAAGTTTAGACTTCCTTTGCTTAGGAAATCTATATTTTCTAAGGTGTAGCCATACCCAATCCCCTTCTCCAAAAATCATTTCACTCTTCCCCTTATTATTGTACTTAACATACCTCTCTGTTTGTTGTTGGATTTGTCTTTTAATTCTCTCATGCATTTTCTTGACAAAATGAATTTTTTCCACCCCTTCTTTATGAATAAAATCAAAAGATGTAAGAAGTGGTAGCAAATATATAGGAATGGGAGGATTAAAGTCATAAACAACCTAAAATGGATAGGTCTTAGTAGTTCTATGAACTACTCTATCATAGGCAAACTCACTATGGGGAAGACATATCATCCCAAGATTTGTGGTTACCTTTTAAAATTGTCGTTATCATAGTAGACAAATACCTATTAACAACTTCAGTTTGCCCATCAGTTTGTGGGTGACATAAAGTGGAACTTAGTGTCTTTATCATACTGTGGTGTGGGGTAAACCATGAAGCTTGACCACATCTTTAAAGAAAAGCCTAGCAATGTTGCTAACATTATCCACTTTGTGGTAGGGTATAAAATGTGCCATCTTACTAAAACGATCCACTACCACGAAAATGAAATCAAAACCCCTTTGTGTTCTTGGGAGTCCTAAGATAAAATCCATACTTATATCTTCCTATGGGGTTGAAGCAATAGGAAAGAGTGTATATAATCCTTGAGGCATTGTCTTAGACTTGGATTGCAAAAATGAGACACATCTATTTCAATGCCTTTGAACAACCTTCCTAATATGGGGCCAAAAGAATTTTTCTGTCAAAAGACTCAGGGTTTTTTCTACCCCAAAGTGACCCATCAATCCTCCTTCATGTGTTTCTTGCACAAGAAGTTTTCTTTGTGAAATTCGAGGAATACAAATATTTCCTTTTTTAAACAACAAATACCCCTCATTCATATAGAAACTTCCTTGAGGTTCTTTCATACACTCAACATAAGTAGAGGAAAACTCAGAATCTTCAACATACATTTTTGGAATATGATCAAATCCAAGAATTTGGGCTCCTAATTTTGAAAATAAGGTGTGCCTTCTAGATAAGGTGTCAACCAGCACATTACTTTTGCCCTTCTTGTACTTAATCACATTGGAAAATTGTTTCAAAATTTCCATCCACTTAACATGCCTTTTATTCAACTTGTGTTGGTCCTTCAAGTATTTAAGCGACTCATAGTCACTATGAATGATAAACTCTTTGGACACAAGGTAGTGTTCTCAAGTTTGAAGGATTCTAAAAAAGAGAAAAACATGAACTTATACATAAGGATGCAAGACTCAATTATGCAAACTAAAGCTCAAGTCGCCATTTCTTTGGAATGACGCCATTTTATTAAATCTCTTTTATTAGGAGATTTAGTTAGGCAACACCTTATTTGCACTTGTGTTTTTGTTCTCCTAGTTTGTTCCTGTTTGTCTGATTTTATGCTTTTATGTTTATGTATTTCTGTTCTTGTTTATCTGTCTCTATTTTTGCTGTTGTTTACTATCTTCTGTCCCATTTTTTGAAAATTTTCAGTTTGTAAATAAAAATGCTAGAATTTTTTTTTGTTCGGTTGAGTTTGAAGTCTAAAGCTGAGAAAAGGAATTGTTAACTTGCTACAATGAGGTAGAGTAGGTTGAAATGCTTAGATTTTTTGATGAATAATTTCTAGAACCAGTTTTGTCAAAATTTTTGCATAGTGAGTCTTGAGCTTTCAATCTTTTGTTGTGTGTGATTGCATGTAGGCTAGCATCATTTTAGAACTTGTGCATTATCTTTTTGACACAGCTGAGCATTAGGATACCTTTTGATACATTTGAGATTGAGACTGAAAATATATGAGTAGCGGGCTTATAGGACTACTTTCACTTTCTTCTATTTATAATGAAAACTTATACAAGTACATGGAAGACTAAGATACTGCACTAGGACCCTAGGTGCATAATTAGATACAACAGTAGAGGTTTCCCACACTACACCTTATACATAGGGTTAATGATATAAAATAGAAGTAATAATTCTAACACTCCCCATCAAGCTGGAGCATACAAATTGTATGAACCAAGCTTGGAACAAATGAACTTAATCCGAGGTCCCCTTAATGACTTGGTCAACACATTTGCAAGTTGGTCATTTGACCCAACAAACTCAGTACAAATTTCCTTGGTCATCAATTTTTCTCGAACAAAGTGGCAGTCAATTTCTATGTGTTTAGTCCTCTCATGAAACACTGGATTTGATACAATGTCGAGAGCAGCCTGGTTGTCACAGTACATCTTTATGGTTTGAATTTCACAGAAGTTACGCTCTCGAAGAAATTGTTTTACCCATATGAGTTCACACGTGAGAGACGCCATTGCCCGATATTCAACTTTAGTGGTGGATCAGGCCACTACATTTTGCTTTTTACTTTTCCAAGAGATAACATTTCCTCCAAGGAGGACACAATATCCCATAGTAGAGCGTCTGTCAATAGGGGAGCCTGCCCAATCAGCATCATAGTACCCAGAGATTTGAACATTTCCTTTATCTTCATATAGCAAACCTTGTCCTGGAGCCTTCTTGAGGTACCTTAAAATACGGATGATGGCATTCCAATGTCCAAGACATGGAGTCTGCATAAACTGACTAACAACTCCAACTGCAAAAGATAGATCAGGCCTCATAATAGTGAGATAAATTAACTTTCCAACAAGCCTCTTATATCTCTCTGGATTAGAGAATAATTCGCCTTCTTCTGTTGTTAACTTCTGATTTGGGCCCATATAGGATTGTCTACTGGTCTGCAGTCAATCATGCCTGTTTCTTGTAATATATCAAGAGCATATTCCTTTGAGAGATTACAACTTCATCTTTTGACTGAGCTACTTCAATGTCCAAGAAGTATTTGAGGCTTCCAAGATCCTTGGTTTGAAAATGTCTACATAAGTGCTTCTTAAGTTGAGATATTCTAGCAGTATCATTTCCTGTAATGACAATATCATCAACATATACTATTTGGTAAAGACATTTCCCAAGAGAGGTATGTTTGTAAAAGACTGAGTGATCTGCCTCACTACGTCTTAACCCAAATTTCTGAACAATGGAGCTGAATTTTCCAAACCAAGCTCGTGGTGATTGTTTGAGGCCATATAAAGAGCGATGCAATTTGCATAGCGTACCCCGACTCCCCCTGAGAACAAACCAGGAGGTTGCTCAATGTAAACTTCGTCCTCAAGATCACCATGAAGGAATGCATTTTTGATATGCAATTGATGAAGCGGCCAATGACAAATTGCTGTCATTGCAAAGAAGAGGCGAATAGTAGTCATCTTGGCCACGAGAGAGAAAGTGTCACAATAATCAAGGCCATAAACTTGAGTGTACCCTTTTGCAACTAATCAGGCTTTGAGCCGATCAACATGACCATCAGGCCAACTTTAATTACATACACCCATCGACAACCAACAACCTTCTTGCCCGATGGAAGGGGCACGAGCTCCCAAGTATGACTGCTTTCAAGAGCCTGCATCTTTGCAATCATGGCTTGTCGTCATCCAAGATGATCAAGTGCTTCATTCACATTTTTGGGAATAACAACAGAGGACACTGAGGATAAAAGTGAACAATAAGAAGGCGATAATTTGTGATAGCTAAGAAAATTATAAATGGGATGTGGATTTCGAGAGGAACGAGTACCTTTTCTGAGAGCAATGGGCCAACCTGAATCACCTTCACCAGGATCGTGGTATCAAGAGACGAGGGAGAAGAATCTGAAGTAGGGGATTCACCATGTTCCTGGAAAACTGGACTATTCGTTAGCGTCCTATGTTGGAGAGAATCAATATGTGGAGATGATGGCTTAGGAGGACTTTGATCAAGACTTGGATTGACATAGACATTGGAAATATTGTACTCAGCCACGGGAATAGGAAGGACCTGCTGTATGACATGAACATCTTGAATAGATGGAGAGAAGTAAGGGGTCTGTTCAAAGAATGTAATATTGGCAAGCATGTAATATTTCTTGGTTTCGGGAGAGTAACATCGATACCCTTTTTGAAGTAGTGAATAGCCCAAGAAAACACATTTGAGAGAACGAGCATAAAGCTTGTCTAATCTTGGAGATGTGTCATGAACAAAACATACACAACCAAAAATTCTAGGAGAAGTGTGAAAGAGAAGATTATCTGGAAACAGAATGGAGAAAAGGACCTTATGATTGAGAGAGGAAGATGACATCCGATTAATGAGAAAACCTGCAGTTAAGATGTCATCTCCCCAGTGATGGACATGAACATTGGTACTAAGCAAAAGGGTACGAACAATTTCAACCAAGTGTCTATTTTTTCTTTCTGCTATACCATTTTGTTGTGGCATATGAGGACAAGTAGACTGATGTAGGATACCATGGGAACTCAAAACGTTAGAAAAAGTAGATGAAAAGTACTCTTTGGCATTGTCACTTCTTATGATTTTGATTACTTGACCAAATTGATTCTTGATTTCATTCAAAAAGGATGTGAAGATGGATAACAATTTAAAACGTTATTTCATAAGATAAACCCAAGTACATCTCGAATATTCATCAATGAAAGTAACAAAATACCTAAAGCCAAAAGATGAGACACGACTAGATCCCTAGATATCGGAATGGATGACAAAAAAACTAGAATTACACGTTGATTAAGACCTTTTAGGAAAGGTAGATCTAACATGTTTTCCTAGTTGCCCATCAGGAAACATTTTCTTTAGCTGGGACAGGTGAGGGTGGCCAAGCCGATCATGTAACATTTTAGGATTGGGAGCTGCAACACATGACACTCGTGGACGAGATCCAAAATGGTATAATCTGCCCGCTTCATATCCTTCTCCAATTTGTCTCCCCGAGCCACGTTCCTGTATAACAAAAGATTTGTTATTGAAGGTTACAAAGCAATTCAATGTTTTGGTTAACTGACTTAAGGAAATTAAATTGAAAGGACAATTAGGGACAAAAATGACAAATTTTAGATTTAAGGAGGGACATAGGATGGCTTGACCGACTCCCTTTGAGGATGTTTTAGAACCATTTGCAAGGGTTATAAAATGAGATTTTTCTTGAAATGAAATGGTTGGGAACAAGGAGGTATTACCAAAAATGTGGTCAAAAGCACTAGAGTCAATTACCCATGAATTGTGACCTTCCATGGATTGAGAGATGCAAGCAGTTGATGTACTTGGAGCTTAAGATGACTGTGCCAAGCTGTTGGACTTGAGTCGTAGGTACTCTTGATACTCGTCCTCAGTGAACTTGGAGTCAGTAGTATCTGCCTGGGAGACATTGGCTGTTTTGGCAGGAAAATCATGTAAGGTGTAGTAGTTTTCCTGCGTATGACCCATCCTTTTACAATATGTGCACTAAGGACGCCCGCGACTTCCACGTCCACCTCCTCTAGTTCCACATCCTCCTCTTCCTCGGGTGGCGACCATGACAGATGGTTCCACTACAGTAAAAGTTTCTAGAATTTGAGGAGTTGGAACACGTATCATGCGAGAGATCAAAGTGTCCATTGAAGGAACCTCGTGAGAGGTCAAAAGTTGATCTCTGATATGATTAAAGTCTAGATGTATAATGCAGAGGATCATCACCATATAGTACTTGTCAAGCTTTTTCTTCATTTCATCTAGAGAATCGACTTCCAAGAACATTCGAAGTTCTTCCACAGCAGATTGAGCGTTATTCATGAACGAGATCATATCATGGTTAGTCATTTTTAGAGATGCCAACTTGTTTGCTGAATCATAGAGGCGCTGGATATCATTTGCATAGATATTTTGAGCTCCCTTCCAAAATGAGTGGCATGTTTTGAAGGCTCGGAGGGGCATCAAAAGTCGTGGTTCTACCGACTACCACAATAGAGCACATAGTTAGAAATCTGCTTGTTTCCACTGTTAAGCTTTTTCCACAGCAGATTGAGTGTTATTCATGAACGAGATCATATCATGGTTAGTCATTTTTAGAGATGCCAACTTGTTCGCCGAATCATAGAGGCGCTGGATATCATTTGCATAGATATTTTGAGCTCTCTTCCAAAATGAGTGGCATGTTTTGAAGGCTCGGAGGGACATCAAAAGTCGTGGTTCCACCGACTGCCACAATAGAGCACATAGTTAGAAATCTGCTTGTTTCCACTGTTAAGCTTTTTCAGTAGGAACGTGATTGCCATCCTTTTTGAGGTGGCCGTGGTGTCCTTGACCAAGAAAACACATTTCCATGGCAGCCGACCAAGATAGATAATTTTGGTCATTCAGTTTCTCTGAAGTTATGTAAGGGCTTCCAGAAAATGAAATAGCACTTGCAGTGGCCATTTCAGATAAAGGAGATGAAATATAGTTGCACATGTGAAAAAAAAAGAGAAACCCTAAGCCCTAGGGTTATTTTCACAAGGGAGGCCTCAGGATCTCACTCAAACTAGCTTCTAGGGGGCTGAACAGATAGAGGAAGCTCCGGTGACCCCTACGGTGGAGACGCGATGAGGTTTCGACGGCGGGAAAGCGACGCATGAGTGTCACGCGCCTGGCTGCAGCGGACAGTGTAGCGGCGCGTGGAGGAGAGTTTGCCTTCGGCACCGGCGGGGTTGGCTGTCGCTCGAAGAGGCAATCCAGATCCAGTGGTTGCTGAACGAAACTGTGGCAGCGAATGGCGATGGACGGCGGCGAACAATGGTGGACAGGGGCAGACTAGAAGAAACCAGTGTTGGACAATGTTGGATAGTAGTGGGTAACTTCAGATATGACGAACCAAGCTAGACAACCGCGGATAGCGGTGACTAGTGGTGGAGAACTGCCACGTAGATTCTTTGTCAACTTTGTGCAACTTTGTCAAACAATCATTTTCGATATGGTTTTTCTATGACTAACAAGTTGTATATTTTTTAAAGAAGCCTATTCGCATTGTTAAAATACTTAAGGTACAATGATGTTACACGGTTTAGTAATTCAACACTTTATTTTTATTTATTTGGTTAAAGAATAATCATAAAGTTCATGTTTGATTTTGATAAGTTAATTAGAAGTTTATGGGTATTATTATATTAATTAATTAATAAAACTTGAATATTTTATGTATTGTTTTATTGTTAAAAGGTGGTATTTGCGTGAAAGTATTTGTAAAAGAATGATAAGTAAGATTTCTTTTTTCTGCGTAACTATATCGGAGGTGGACTTCGTCGTGGAAGCTCTTGAGAGAGTGGTGAAAAATGACACCTTTTTATTTCACCCATAAGGCTTTAGGGGAGTAGGGGAAGTGAAATATGTCTGTAAGACTTGTGGGAAGCAAGAAGGGAGGGCTTTCCTTGTAAAGCTCTTGGAAAGCTGGGGAAGGAGAATCCTGTCCGTAAGGCTTGTAAGAAACAGGAAAGGTGGTTATGTTCTGGTGGTGAACAAATGTTGGTAAGTTAGGTTCAAATGTTAGAGTGTTTGGTAACAATAATATTATAGTATGAACTTGTGGATAGGATGGTTATGGTTTTATGTGATTGCTTTGGTAAAGCTAACAAGTTAGTTGTTTGATGTTGATTATGTATGGGTAAGTATGAGATTGAAGTTTAATGTTTTTATGTTGATGTTTAATTTTAAATAGCTCACTCTTGATTTGTTTATGTATGATTGCAATGATTGTATTTTACATGAGAGCATATGTTAGTGCAAATGTTGACGAAGATGCACAATTATAAGGAAACATACCAGGGTTTTATTGGGAATTTTTTTGTAGGAACGTTATAGAATAATATGTTATGGGTTGTAATAAGACAAATATTTGGTTTATATCATGTTTATATTTGGAGAAAACTTTGGGATTAAGTTTGAGCAACAAAAGTTTCAATTAAGTTTAGTTTTATGCGATGTTATTGAAGTAACATTTTGAATTGGTTTTGTCATTTTGAAAATTGTAAGTGATACATCCTTGATGGGGTGTTACACTGTATATGAGACAACCACTCATCAGATATCGTTCTCTCTTATCCGTAATGAGGGATGTGCCTACATAAGACACTCTAACGTTCAAGTCAACCAAATGCTTCAGATCGTAATAAATGCTATAATAATGAACCTAATTAATGTATCACATAGAACGTGCTATTTATATTACTATTTATAGGTCCTTAACTAGATAGGCGTGAGCCACGTGACCTAATTACTTGTTAATCTTGTTTTGACCCTTTATTATTTTTAACTTAATCATAATTTATTGATATCAATAGTCTGGTTAGTACGACTCCTTCTTGACCGAATATGTTTAGGTCGAATATATGTTGGCTTAGGTGACTGAGATGTACTTCTGCATATACTATCAAAGGTATGCTTGGACATGAAATACCAATGGTACATAAGTATTAAAGGCAATGGTACATATAGTTTCTATGTGAGAAATGTTTTGTGTATGTTCTTTACTTTAATACACTTAAAATCGCAATAATTGGAGTGGTTACAATTGATAATTTTGTCTGATGCTTAAAAAATCTTAAAACAAAAATGTCATTGGTATTTCAAGCTGATTAAAGTTTATGATTTTTATATAATTAAGAAAACAATCACAATAATAGTAATTATTGAAGGTTCTTTTTTCTAAAATATTATTAATTTTTTAATATTATGAATATACTATATTTAAAAATGTTTATTAAATATATCATTTAAGGGAATCAAATCATTAAGTGTTTCAAGAAAATAATATTTATTTGGAGAAAAAATGAAATAGAAGTTTAGTATTTTATTGAAAATTGAAAACATTAATTTGGATGAAACAAGTATATTTCTTCAATATACACAAGAATGAAAATCCAACTTACATACTATTTAATATATATATATATATATATATATATATATATATATATATATATCAGTTATTATTTTGTCACAGAAATCAATGTCTTTGAAGCCTCAATTTTATTTTAATTTTAAATCATTACAATACAAAGTGTTAAACTTTTGTAGGGCAGCAAACTACATACTTAAAACCCTAGCTTCCACACCACTGCTTTCCTCTAAAAACAAATTGTATCTAATCAACCCAGAATTTGTATCTTCCACAGTTACTCTTTTTTCGTCAAGAGAAAAACAAACAAAATAACTCAGTTTCAATTTTTCAACTTTTTGTCTGATCTACTTTCGCTTTTGATTTTCTCTTATTCCTTGTATGTGAAAACATGTCCACGGTTTACAAAAGCTTAATCGTAAACAATTGTCTTAACAAAACTTATTTTGGATTAACATTCATAGAAAAAATGTACTATCAAAATTCTGTAATGTTCAACTGTCGACCTACAAGCAATTATTCAAGATGAATTAAATACAAAAAAAAAAAAATAAGAAAAAAAATATTATATATAAAAGTTATTACAATTTAAAGCAATAGTTGTTGATATGTTGCATACCTACAATTATGACCTTTCCCAAGAAAGTTAATATAGATATCGTGTCAGTGAAAGAAAGTGCCAAATTTGGCTTAGTTACAAAAAGAAAATGTTCAACTTTTATTTTCCAAGTCTCTGATGCGACGTCGTGTCCTTTTAATCCAGTGAAGGAAACTTGGGAGAAACGTTATTTGTTTTGGTTATTTAATAAACAATTTTTGTTCTTATCATAGCTCAAATGGAACTGAAACAAAATCAAATAATATTCCAAAGATCACTATATACATAATTAACAAATTAAACGTAAAATGAGAATATTCCTCTCTGTATAGAAGAATATATAGAGTTTTTTTTTTTCAAAATAAAATAATTTAACTTTGAATTATGCGTGAGTCAAACCATGTTCTTGTTGGCAGATATACCTAATTTAATTTTCGTTCTTTGAGATTAAAATCTGTGCTTATATAATTAATGAATCATTCATTTGTAATTTGTAAGTAATAAGATGTGTACGTGAAAGATGAGATAAATAAATAATTAAAAGGAAAGAATTAATAAATGAAAGACAATTAAATTGTTGAAAGGTTGGAGCCATACATTATTGATTCTATGGAACATTCCAAATGTTCAGAGATGTTGTTGACACATAACTTTACGTGAAAGTTAAGTATGCAGCCAGCTTGGAGGATTAATTGCATCATATATATTAACAAACAAATGAGAGACAATATTTATATATCTGTTTTGTTTCCATAAATACATATATAAACAACACACAGATGCATTGATATAATGATTATTATTTATCTGTTTCTTCTTTTGTTGACAATTTGTTAATTTGTGTTCAGGGAATAGTGCCTTCTTCTCTTATAAATAATAGAACAAAGTAATTCAGTTGTGAAAACGTGTGCAAACTCTTTTATTTTGCGTAGGGGAAGACAAAATATGTGATCCCAATCATCCAATGCATATGCATCAAGAAACACACAAAAATAGACTGCACAAAGTTAATCACCAAAATCATTCATATATGTCTCTGTCTTCTTTTTTGTTTTAAACACATTAATTTGAAGACAAAGAAAAATTAACAGTTCCTTATAAAAGGTAGTTCTTATAGTTTTATTTTCCCTAAGATCGACTTGTACCCCAGCTTTCGGTATTAATTTTCTAATTAATGTTCCAAATGGAGATCGATTAAGGTTGTCTTGGGATTAATAGAAAATAATAACTCATTAAGTTTTATTGTACAAATGATTACAGATAAATTGAATTGCGGCATTAAGTTTTATTGTATAAATGATTACGAATAAATTGAATTGCGGCAGAATATGAGTGTTTTATGAGTTTAACAATCATGTATATATTCTTGATAATTTTTTACGCTATTAATTTTATCTAGTCTTTATTAACATTGTAAGGATTTAGAAAGTGATATTTTAGAAGAGATATTTTCTTTAAAATAATGATATTTGATAAACAAGTTTCGGTATCTAAAACACTTTATTTTTTAGATAGAAACTACTTTCCTAGAGTCATTTGACTTTCTAAGCCTTATGACCCTCAGTTCATCTTTTTGAAGATCTAAGACCCTTGAAGTGATCATTGTGATGAGATCTTAACTTCCTTCCATTTGATCAGTTTCCTAATCTGAGTAAGTTGGTTTTTTACTTTTTTCTGTCCAAACTTCTTGCTTCTTGCATGTGAGCTACCTTGCTTGCACGTGTTCTTTTAATCATCTATGAGTCTTTGTTGATAAGTGATCAATAATGGTATGTCCTGGTCGTTCTTATGACGTTTCTTTGGGTAAATAAAACATCATGTGGAGTTATAGCAGTTTTGGTATTCTTAGAGTTGTTTAGGTTGTCTTTTAAGGTGAGGGAAACTAATTTCTAGATTTTTCATGTTGAGTTGTTTAATTGTTGCAAAATATGTGAATTTTGATGTTTTAGAATTATGGATTTGTGATCTTTTGAATTTGTGATGATGAATTGTGTATTATTTTCAATCTATGCAAAATCTTGTTTAGTATGCATTGTATTTGTTAACAGCTTAAAAATTATTTATATGTTATTGAGAATGCCTATGTGAGATTTGAATTCGGTAATGTGACACTAGTTGAGTTAAGAAACACAAATTTTTTGATCCTTGAAATATTTAGTATTGATAATTGGCTTAAAGAGTGTCAAATTACATAAATCAAGCTTAAAAGGAGAAATTGGGATTTTCTCATATCGTTGGGCACCACTGATAGCGATGGGCGCCACTTAGACAATGGTTTATCTGAGTTGCTTGTTGTTGGGCAAGGGTTCTTTTTGCTGGCGACAGCAAAGTCAGCAAGCTCATTGACTAGGTGTCAATCTAGATCATTGAGCGCTAGAAAATCAAATTAAATATTGGAGCTCCAAGGGTCCTCTCGTTGGGCAACCACTAGGCTCGTTGGGAACTTAATCTAGTGTTGGGCGCTACTTTTCCACGAATTTCTTTGTTTGAGTTGCGTTGGGCGACTATGAGTGGCACTGGCGGTAGTTGGGTGGCTTTAAATATGTTTTATAAATTATGTAATAGGTTGTTTGAGGTATATAAGTGTATAGATTTTTATATGCTGATGATATTAACTTATGTAATTTGTTAAGTTATGTAGTGGTAAGTATTCCCACCTGTAAAAACTTGTTATAGGATTGACAAGTGTACCAAATCGTACAAGTAATAAAGTGGAAAGTCCAAGTATCTTTTCCCAAGAGACTTGTGAAACACTTAGAAATTCTGGCAATTCATAACTCAATTAGACAACAATTTTCAAAAAAACAAAATAAACTCATGTCGTCTTGAAAATTGCTATGAGGTTTTCACACATATTTATTACAATTGGGCTTATGCTTGTTTTGAAGTCTTGAAAATTACTGTCATATTTTCGAGAAGCATAGTTGAAATGGTTGTGATCTTTTAGGTTGTGTTTGGAACTTGTATGCATCATGACAGTCTAGCCACATGTTAGGCATTCATGTTTACATTTTCCTAGTATCCTGGAATGACCATAAGAAAACCTGATTTTGATTTACCCTAATCAATTCTAACACAAATTAAACCAAATCTTGTTGTTGTCTGTTGTCATTGTCATGCTCAGATTTTGCTGTCACAATCTAGAGTTTGCTACCAATTGGTTTTGCATGTGCTTGTGCTTGATTCCATAATCAATAGTGAGCTTCATTCGTTACTTATCATTCTAATTTGGTTATCATATCCTTCACCATTTATGCATCACATACATCTTCATTTTATACCAATTTAGCTCATCCTTGTATTCAAATTTCCCTATTGAGAATTTTGCATTAATTTATATCCAACAATTTAGATCAATTGCAAACTACATGCACATATGCAAGGGGACCAGGATGTCATGTATGCAAGGGTTATGTGTGGATTTTGCATGTTTTTTTTACCTTTATGTTGTCATATCATGAGCATTATTCCGCTGTTTCAATTTTGAGTATATGCAAAAGTCCCATTCTTTTGAGTTGGGGTATGATCTTGATTTGATTAACACGAGAATGTTGGGTTTGTGAAATGAATATTCACTACAACTGGGTTTTGATCTGTTTTCTAAGCTGATTCTACATTTCATATTTGGTAAGGATAAACTTTCGTGCATTTCAGAGGTTGTGCCAATTGATTGGTGCGTGGTCTATAATGCTTTGGATGATACCTTAAGTGTGGAGCTTGTTGAGGCATTCATTGAGTTGTGGCTCGGAATGGAGGGTAAACACATGGCAATCCCGGGTTGTGGCCTGGTGATATTGGAAACCTGTGCGAGTATGTGAGTTGTGGCTCGTATGGATGAGCTCCACTTGATTAGGTAAATAACAGGTTGTGGCTAGTAAGGTTGTGAATCTTGTGTTGAGAATACAAATTGTGATCCGTATTGGGAACTCCACCTAGCATTATGGATGGTGGTTCGTAACAGGATAGTATCGCACATGTATCTATGAGTTGTGTCTTGTAGAGGTGGAACCACGAGTTGTGGCTTGTGGCAGCAAAAGACATATTAAGGTCATCATCTGAGGATGTAGAACACGGATGAACATGAGGGTGGTCATGTTTTCTGGAACTGAAGGATTGTGGTCCTCCGACGAGTGTGTGTGTGTGTGTATATTTTATTTTGGTTATAAATTATGTATGTTATTAGCTCATTCTATCTGCTTGTATTTGACAATGATCGTGTAATTCTTTACACGGGAGTAAATGATATTTCAGGTGGAACTGGTGATTCATAAAGCCGGAGAGGGTCTAGCATGGGGAGTTGTTTTATATAATTACTATTTGGTAAACTTTCAATTTTTAACAATTATTGGATTTTATGAACATTGAGTTACATTGGATACTTTGGTTTTTGGAGTATTTAATAAAGTTTGAAAGTTTCCCGCATTTTAGAAAAAAGCTTTTCATATTAATTGTGGATTTAATATTTATTTTACTTTATTTAAATTACTAATATCCGATTAGGATGTTATAAAGACACATGACTTGTGAAAGAGGAAAACAAAATGAGCCATCACTCCTTGCCTTGTGCGAAGCTACCAAAAAAAAAAAGAAGCAATCCTCAACGTTCAACAAAGCATGACTTATGGGAAAGAAATTTGCAACCACGACTTCTGCAAAGATAGAAACATCATCAAATAGAAGGGAGAAGATCATGGATATTTTTTGATACACTGATATTATAACAGTTCCCCAAAAATCACAAAAGCGAACGAAAGAATGAAAAAGAAAATCCCGGGTCTCATATAAGATGTAATGTATCAAAGTTGGTATAACAAACTATATGAAGCAGTCCTAGAATGAGAAACTAAATACATTGTGTAGTTGGTATAACAAGGTATATGAACCAAAGACACTTTATATGTATTAGTGATTTATCAATCACAATACACCCCCACAATCCTTGTTGTTATCATTGTGTTCTACTTATAAGATCATGCATGTGCCCGATATTCACGAGTGTTAAGGAGATCATGCTAAGATCTAATGCAAGCGGTCCCACTTGACACTTATATAGGTGATTTCATCAAGTGAATGCTACAAATCATACACCACTTGTGAGGAATATGAAAATCATTAAAATTCTTACACCATATAGAATTTAATTATAAAGTTCAACCTCTCAATAATGCAATCTCTAGCATTTTCATACACACCATAGTAATTGACATAATTGATTTAAATTCAATTTAGTGTTATCAGAACTAACAAGTGACCTGTTTTTACCTATATGAACCTTATTCATGGGATCACCAATCACAAACATTTTTTTACCATCACTTTTTTGTTTGCAAGTGACTTAAGTCTCATTCCCAAGGGTTTTGTCAGAGGATTTGCTAGATTTTGTTCTAACTTCACATACTTAATGGAAATAATTCCACTCTTTAGCAATTGCTTCACAATATTATGTCTCAATTGTATATGTCCATTCTTTTTGTTATAATTCTTGTTTTTAGCTATAACTAATGCAGATTGGCAACTACAATGGATCAATACAAATTGGGTTTGTTTCATTCCTAGTGGAATGTTTGCAAGAATTTTTTCAACCATTGGGCCTCACTACCAGCCTTTTCGAGAGCAACAAATTCAAATTCCATTGTTGATCTTGCAATAATTGTTTGCTTGGTTGATCTCCATGTAATCGCACCACCCACAAGTGTGAATACATAACCATCAGTGGATTTTGTCTGATCTGAATTAAAGATCTAATTAGCATCATTGTATCTTATGAGTCATTATTTTCTCTTATTTCATTTTCTTTTTGTGCTCATCTTGATGGTTATTTAGTGTTTAATTGTCTATTGTTAGTGCATTTTCATCTATTGAGCTTCATTGGGCCATTATTCTGAATTTTGATTAATTTGGCATTAATTGGTCTAATTTTCGTTTCTAATTATTTTTAGGAATTTTGTGAAACAATTTTGGAGCTTGGATATTACTCTTAAGATTAAGAGAGTTTGTACATCATTTTCATGTCATTTCCACATCATTTCCACGTCATTCAAATGATTGAGCCATCATTTTAGGCCTAGAGTGACACTTTTGTAATTTTACAGCTCTAAATGACATTTTTGTAAATGAGTGGTAGAGTGATGTGACCACGAGATTTTAGGTCTCATTTTCATTTTAGATAGTCACCTTCTTCTTCATACCATTTTCACGTTTTTAGAGCTTGTATGGTGACCATGGAGGCACCCACTCATCTTTTATATTTTTCTGCACTTTGAATCAGCACCCACTTGGGGATTTTTATATCTCTTCACATTGGAACAACTTGGGTATCACTTTTATTGATGCATCTGATTTTCGTTTCTGCCCATGACGTTTTCATTTCTGCCCATTTACGTTTTCTTGTTCTTTGTTGCATTGAAAGGATGAATTTTATTACAATTATATTCTGTTGCAGCTCCATTTCCATGGAAGGTTGATTTTGTGATTAATTCCCTGAGGATATTGCATAAGCTTTGAGGTTCTTTGTTTCATAATTTTGATTGAGTTCTGTTTTGATTTACTTTTTGTCTTTTAATCTCGTAGGGCAATTCAAATTCTGTGTGTGCTTAATATGCAGTGGATAATTTTGTGTTTAAGTTAATCTGTATTCATGCTTAATGAATGTGGTTTTCTTGTTCAATGGTGAGATTAATTGCTATGTGCATTTCCTTAAAGTATAATGAAGCTTTTTTTTAATCTTCACTTAGTTGATTAGGAATGAGTGGATTAAGAGTTAATCTAATATAGCTCCAATTTTCATGACTGATGATAAGTGGACGTGCATTTGAATAAGGGAATCAACACGTTTTCATAATTGTTTCATTGAATTTAAATTGTGATTTTGAATCTGTCAACACCCCCGCTTTGTGTTTGTATCTGAAAAGCTTTAGTAGAAAACAATGGTCATTAGGAGACGACCTTGAGTTAACTCCTAATTACTGCATTTACACTGTTTACTTTAGTCGGGTACGACCTCGATCAGTACCATTCTAGTACAGCGAGAAATCCACTATATTCAATGACATAATCCATTGAACCATCATAAGGGGTACTCACTAGTTTGAAGTCATAATATCAAAACTTCCAAAGAAGTTTCTCAATGTATTATTCTTGAGATAGTAATATAGTATCTCCCTTCCTTATGATTCTAACACTTAAAATCACATTGACTTCATTCATGTATTTCATTTCAAATTTAGAACCTAGAAACAATTTAGTTCTTAAGACAATCGCATTGCATGTACCAAAGATTAAAATGTCATCAACATACAAGCATAAAATGACACATTCACTATGTTCAGATTTAGAGTAAACACACTTACCAACATCATTTGGTGAAAAACCATCACAAAGCAACACATTATGAAGTTTTTCATGCCACTATTTTGGTGCTTGTTTCAATCGGTACAAAGATTTTAAAACTTTGCACACTTTATTCTCTTGACTAAGTACAACACACCCTTAAGGTTGAGTCATATAAATTTCTTCCTCTAATTCACCATTCAGAAAAACAATTTTAACATTCATCTAGTGTACCATTGGCTTATGGATAGCTATTAGAGCCAACAAAACTTGAATATAGGAAATCCTAGTCACAGGGGCAACAATATCAAAGTAATCTATGTTGGGTTTTTGAGTAAAACCTTTTCCTACTAATCTTGCCTTATATTTTTCTATGAATCCATCAGGATGATACTTTTTCTTAAAGACCCACTTACAACTAATGAGTTTTTCTCCTTTAGGCAAATATACTAATGTCCAAGTATTATTTTTCTGAATTGATTCAATTTAAGTCCTAATGGCCTTATTCCATTATTTTGCATCACAAACACTAGTAGCCTCTACAAAGCTTGTTATTAATGAGATAAGTATAAAAGTCATCTCCAAATCAAGTTTCCTTTCTCTGTATTTTCCTTCTTCTCAAAACCTCACACATGACATCACTATTATTATTTATAGGTTGTTCAGATATCTTATTAAACTTTAAAGGGAATATACATTCAAAGAACTCAACATTTTTTGTCTCCACTATAGTATTATGCTCAATCACATCACTTTTAAAAACAAGAAACCTATAGGCAATACTATATTTAGCATAACCTAAGAACATAAAATCATAGGTTTTAGATCCTATTTAAGATTATGTTAATAACCTCTACATAACTCATATGGAGTTTTACCAATTTTCTAATGAGGTATCTTATTTTGTAAAAAAACATGTAGTAAGAAGGGCTTCTCCCTAGCAGTTATCAGGTGCACTAGAACTAATAAGCATGGAATTCATCATTTCCTTAAGAGTTCTATTCTTTCTCTCAGCTATTTCGTTAGAGTTAGGTGAATCTGGTGGAGCTAATTCATGGATAATACCTTCTCTAACACAATATTCATTAAAAAATATATACTTAACACCTGTATTTGATCTAATCCTTTTATTTTTCTTATGCAATTGATTTTCTACTTCCGCTTTATAAGTTACAAACACATTAAAAGCTTCATCCTTATGTTTTATTAAGTATGCTTTGGTGTATCTAGAATAATCATCTATAAACGTCACAAAATAAGTTTTACCACCTCTAAACATGGTTTGTTTTAAAGAAGCTAGATCAGTATGAATTCACCCTTACAATCCAGTTAACCATTCTACAAAATGATAAGATTTATTCGTTATTTTAGATTCCACACATATATCACATTTATTACTTTGCTTATCATGCATATTAATTAATCCCAGTCATTGCAATTTAATAACATACAAACAATTAACATGTTCTAATGTAGCATGCCATAGATCATATGAATCAATAATATAGGCAAAAGAATAAGATTCATTAATAATTTCAAAATATTGAGTATAAAGAGACCTTGTTCACAATATCCCTTCCCCACAAAAAAAAATTATTTTTTTTCATAATGATTTTATGATATTTGAATGACACTTTAACCTCCAACTTTTACGAACAAGGCTACATAGGTTAGATTAACTCTTATTGATAGCACATGTAGCACATCACTCAAGGCCAAAGTCTTTCTAGATTTGAGCTCTAGAAGAACTTTCCCTTTTCCTAGACTTGGAGTTGTTATGGAATCATCGAGATACATATATTCTTTTTAACCTCCCACACTATTGTAGGAGGTAAAAGCACATCAGTTTGCATAGATGTTCCTGGTAGCACCAAAGTCTACCACTCATTTGTTCACGTTGGTCACAAAATTTATTTCGGAAACGACATCAATAATTATAACTTCTCTTTCAACTATATTTTGTAGAGGAGGATTGTTGTTCCTAACTCTATTTTCCTTAAAATTGGGGTTAAAAGCATTGAGACAAAAGTTTTTAAAGATAACTTTACTCTTATGATCAAGTTTTCCCACGTACTTGTTCAGAGCTTTAGCAGTTAATGTCGTACCCTTATTGTAAGTATTGAAATGGTTGAAATGCCAAGAAGGGGGGGTTGAATTGGCTAATTAAAAAACAAGGTAACTGTTAAAAACTTAAAATAATTTTCACTTGAATCAATTCGACCACGAATTAAGAATACAAAAGTTGTTAAACTGCACACTTTCAATTGATCAAAAATAGATACAATACTGATAGAATTAATGGATTAAATCACATTAACAATTTACTGAAAAATTGGGAAAAACTGCAGAAATGCAAATTTGTGATTTAAGTTAGGAACAATAGGAAAGATCAAGCAAGATAGGTTTAAATGAGTTAGACAAACATGAACAATGCTATAGATAATGTCAGATCACTCAAGAATGTCAAAAACATGATTCAAACCAAAATTCTTTATATTGATTAATTTGCAAATCTGAAAACAATAATTAAATGAGCAATAATCTTTAGATAACCGATGATGGATCTATTTTGAAAAAGCAATGGAATCAATCTATGTTCTTTACTATTTTTTTTATCTCTTTTTATCTTTTCTATTTCTTTCTTATTTATCTTAATCCTCCTATATTTTTATTATTTTATTTGACTAACTCTTTTGTATAGATTTTATAAGAACTAATTTATTAAAAATCAATTTCGTGTTCGTTAGGAGACGACATTGGGTTACTTTACCCTTTCTATTTTTGTTGACTACTATCTTAGCAATACTAACGTTGCTATAGTTTAGTAGTTTTAATTTGATGGCGTCAACGACAACGTTATCGACCTTCATCAAATCTTCAAGCACCAAATCATCTAAGTTATTTGTGTTAACACTTGTAGCATCACATTCCTTAGTGGTATCTTCGACTTTTGAAATATTCAAGAAAGTTTATACAAATATTTCCTGCATTCCAAAAGCATTGTTTGACTTCTTCGTAGTAGAATTGGTGTTGTGTCGATATCATCAGCCATTAAGTCCATAAGAATGCTATAAAATTTGACAAAACAACAAACAAGATGAACTTTCTAAGGCATGTATATTCACTACCCTTAAAGACTTAGTTACGGTGTATTGCGTAAGTCCCCTAAGATACAATAGGAACTTCCCGAATTTTTCGAGGATATCAGAACTAGCAAGAAACTCTTACAAGAGTAGATAACTAAACCCAGGATAATGAAAAGAAAAAGATAGAAAGAAGAAATAATGATAGAGATAGAATGAAAGCTCGAGTGTCTTCTAAATGAAGCACAAAACCCCTATTTATAACTTTAGGAAAAAAAGGGTTTTGTGATGGGCCAAGACACATGGGTTGCGGAAGATTAAAATTGAATGAGCCATCTCTCCTTTGCCTTGTGCGAAGCTGCCAAAATAATGGAGAAGAAGCAATCCTTGACGTTCAACAAAGCGTGACTTGTGGGAAAGAAATCTGCAACTGCGACTTTCGCAAAGATAGTAGCATCACCAAATAGAAGGGAGGAGACAGTGGATATTTTGTGATACACTGATATTATAACATGACCCACTATAAGAAGAGAGATTAGAGGCATGGAGTTTTAAAAAGATTGTTGTGATTCAGATATGAAAATACAAAGAGAGATGAAGATAGGATAATTGAACAACAGGGTGATAATGTGTTTACGAAAAATGAGGAAAAGAAAAGGAGGTTAAAAAAATAGAAAATATGAACGACGATAGGGAGACAATTAAAATTTGAACTACACCATTTTTTTCTTTAGACCAAATTGAACTAGCCCATATGTATAAAAGTGTCGCCTAAACATAGAAATGGCCACAAATATATAAACGTGGCTTAAAACTTCTAAAGGCTACATTTTATAAATCGATGATTATTTAGGCAACATTTTTTTAAAAGTTCCCCATAGAAAATGTGGACAAAACAATACAATTATGGCATCTTCCTTGTGTTGTTTCCTTATCAGTTGTACTATACACTATGAATCTTCTTCATACCTATAGATTAGGCAATGCTGACATGGAAACAACTAGAAAACCATTGCGTAAAATAGGAATAAGCCACACTTTTTTTTCTTAATATTGAGTTTTATTTGCCTTAAACCTAGAGAGCGTACAAAAAATATTGTCTATTTGTTTTAAGCAATATGGTAGAAAATGTTGATAGTTATAGGCAACAATTGTTAAAATGTGGATAGTTTAGACCACATCTTTAAAATTGTGATACTTTAACTTTAAATATTTTTAAATTACCATCATGTGACCTAATTAAACTATTGTAAGACAGATCAATTGTCTTGTGGTGAAGGGTAGTTGGGTCAAGTCACAATCAAATCATGAAACTTTAGTTGCTACAATCTTAAGAAGAAAGAATGATACTTTAAATATTAGCTATAACTTTTAGCTTAATGGCATGTGCTCAATCTAATAATTAGTATCAGAGCCAACCAACTCGATTTCCAATGAGACAATTATTCAGGGAGAGATTAAATAATTATGTTCTAAACATAAACACAATAATTAAATAATCATTGCCTACAAGAATACATAATATTTTAAATTGTGTTGCATAAAAATATGAAATAACATGTTGGCTAAAAAGTGTGGTCTATTATTTTCTTCTAAGGCAATGGTGTTTAAAACTTTTGTTGCCTTAGGAAAAAAACTGTTGTCTTTGAGCAATGATCACGACTGTATACTCCACAGTTAGAAAATCGTGATAAAATCATTGCCTAAACTTAAGACCACGTTTTTTTTTTTACTTTAGACAATATTTTTAAGTTGTTGTTTAAACTATAAAATAGTGTAACCGTAAAGACTTAGACGGGGTTTGGAAAACGTCAATAGTGTATTTCTTACCTGATGTTATTATAACCTCCAATAAGAAACCTATGCTAAAATCAAGTTTTTTTTAGTATATATATATATATATATATATATATATATATATATTTCTTTTTTTATTATTTAGCTCTTGTTTTCTTTTTATTTTATTTACTAGTGTTTTCACCTTTGCCTTATTAACATAATAGGAGTTTATTTAAATTTGAAATAAATATTTTTAAAATAAATCATCTTTAGGAAAGCACTTATTTAATTAGATAGATAAGATTTACTTAAAAAACAAGTGTGGTACTTATTTTATTTGGAAAAAAAAGAACACTTATTTAAGAAGAGAAAAAAATAAACATAACCAAACCGATTCAATGTTCTTTCCTCTCTTCTTATCTTCCTCTTTCTTGTAATGTTTTCATGCTCTAAGTCTAGCCATACCTTATTATCTCTATCTTGCATGTCGCATATAGGAGTAATTGTTTGAAGTGCGTGAGAGTATTGTTCAAAGACTATCCACAAGGAATCACTTGTTTCGATAAACACAACAAACACTTCATGAATCTTCTCTTTTCTGATTATATCATATGGACCACATGTGGTAAATTTCTTTATGCTTTGTCTTCTTCTTTTAAATTTCTTTTTGATTTATTAGGAATATCAACTACTCCATGTTTGAATCATCTTGTCTCTTCTTCTTTTTTCCACATTTCTTCTATTGTAAACTTTTTACTTGAGTTATTCATTCATGTTTGCGTACACTTTCTTTCAAAACATTAAAAGCGAATGAATAATTTTAAGTAAAAGTTTATGATAATAAAGTTGTGAAACAATAAAAGAAAAGAAAGTCAAACTAACTTAAAAGAATAGTTTAATTTTAATAGTGTAGCAAATAATATATATAACGAGTAATCAAATTAATATGCGATATAAAAAATGAAGGGCCATGATCTCTGTTGTTGCGAACCTATTCTTTAAGCTAGTTAACAATAATGTGTACAATATGTATAACCAAATTATTTTACTTTTAGTCTTTATAATAGAGGAACTATATATTTTGATATATAAATGAGATGTAAATTTTATGAAATAGTGAACCGTGTTTTCCTCTATCTATTTGTATTGCTAGTTTTTTTAATTAATTGTCAAAATTAATGTAAAAGAAGACGATCTATATTAATTAATTGTCATAGAAGTCATTTTTCTTTATATGAACATTATAAAAATTTGACTTTTTTCATCCATTTCAAAATTAGATATAACAAAAATACATACCAGCTGATTTCACATCTAAAATGAATTTGAAAAGTAAAAACAACCCAATGTGAAAATCCTTGTTCCCACATTAAAATTCAAACTTTAAACAACTGATGTAATATTGAAATCTAGAGTTTAATATTAGCTATGTACTATTAGTGTAAAATACATATTATCAACTAATAAAAAATTATTATTGATATAACTTTTAATAGATGGTTCATCAAAGTAAATAAGCATATCTAATACATGATTTGTGAAGGAATGATCATATAAAATTTGTTATACACCTTCCACGAATAACCTATTTTCTCTTATCTTGTATTCATTACTTAACAGGCATAAATTAAAAATAAAATTTTAATTTTCCCATGTTTGTTTCTTTAATTAAAAGAATGACATAAAGTAACCAATGGAAATATGATATATTGTCAATTAAAAAAGATGTATGAAGACATCCTTTTTATTAAAAGTAACAAAAATTTCAATACTACTAATAAACCCTAATCTATATGCAATATGATTATACATAGAAAAACAATGAAGAGACTCCTAATGAGAAGTACGGAGACCACAGATTCTGTGGATTTTATGAGAAGTTCACCCACACATATACACGTATTTTAGAAAACCACTACATCATAATTATCCAGTGATGCTAATGATTGAAAATTGAGTTTGAAGACATCAAGATTCTAATTTGCAAAACAAGAAAGCAAATAGGAAGATGTGATTGAGAGACATTGATTATTATATGACAAATAATGGTTTCTGTGTGGTGAATGTGGACAGCCACATATTGCTTGTTCCAACTGATAGGTAACCTAAATCAATTCTCACATAACTAATGATTGCATTTCCATGTGTTTATTGCACTCTCCAAAGAAGAGTTCAAAACCATGGATGCTTCTTAATTATACGCATTGCATGATTATAAGATTATTGTGATATGTTGTGAAGAATGTTCATGAATAGTGTTATACTGTATTATGTATCCTGCTAGACCTAAATTGCATGACATGTCATTTCAGCTCTGTCTGATGTTCGTAATTCCAAACTTTAGGGCCACGGTTTCCAGTTTTCAATCTGATAGCTACCAATTTCCTTTCTCTGTCTCCATTATTGAACCTTCTGACGTAACATATTCTAAATTCATGCATCAATAATAATTAATAATGATAATTGTGTTGTTAAGTAACGTAACAACGCTATATTATGCCAGATAATAAAGATAAAGATAAAATTAATATAAGTTACACACATGATTATGAGTTTTTTGTTTTGTAATTAGTGTCAAATAATATCATTTGTCTATTATTCTTTGGATTTATTTATTTTACGCTTCATTGTTGTTACTATATATATTTATCCAATATATTTGGTTTTCTTTTTTATTTCTCCTTTACTTCCTGTTTGTCTTTCTGTTGGAAAGAATTATAAAAAATATGCAAAAATAGAGTCTTTTTATTGGTTTATGTATTTCTTTTTAGAGTATAGCATTAACACGATACGGAGTCAATAGAGAAAATTTATTAGACATATACAATCATTTAAAAGAAAATCAGTGTTGCTTTCTAATTAGAACTAAAGTTAAATCTAAGTGATTCATATTAAAGTTTTGTATTTAAGGTATAGATCATTCACGAGAAAATCTAATCTTAACTTCATAACAACCAATTATTTTAAAAATCAGACCTAGAATTAAATAAGTCAAGGAATTAATTTAATTAGTAAAACACGTAACAATTAAATAACACATAATAATATTAAATAAACCTAGTAGTGTAAAGTTTTGGCCAAGAATATGTCGATTATCATTTATATATAGAAGACTCGAGAAAAATTACCTTGTTATAGTAAAGGCCATAATTTGACAAAAGTTTTTTTTTTTTTCCTTTTGGAACTAACTACATTGGAGAATGCATTTGCTTCATATATAATGATATGAATGTCACAGACACTGCGAGAATCGTGTTTAATATATGATGGATATTTACGGCAATGAAGGACATTTTAAATTATTAAAAGAAACTAATTGAGTGCATGCTAGAAAGAATTAGAAGAAAAAATATGAAAAAAATATAATTTTTCATGAACTTTATAAATTAATTTATACATAAAATAATTTTAATTTAAAGAGATTTTTTTTTTCTCTTGTATGTTTCTCTCTTAAAATAATATAAGAAAATTTTGTTTAAAGATGTTTAAAGATCTTTAATTGAAAGATGGAATGAAATCATATAAAAAAATAAATAAAAATGGGCATTTAGCAATTTTGGAAGTTATTTATTTATGGTTTTATTAGTTGGATTATACCCACTTTCGTTCATATGTGTCAGTTTGGTATCCGTTTTTAAAAATGTGTCAATCGAATCCCAACTTTTGAAAAAGTGTCTCAATAGGGTCCTTTCTGGACAAAAATTATTAAAGTTGTTAACTTAATTCATGACTTTTACCACTAAATTTTAATATAAATATCAATACTTAATTTTGTAAGTTATTTTAATTATCAACATTGTTAACCGTGTTAATATTTTTTTTGCTGAAAAGGACCTAATTAAGGCATCTTTTCAAAATTTGGAACTTAATTGACATTTTTTTTAAAAGCGGGTACCAAACTAATATATCCAAATGAAAGTGGGTATCATCCGACTAATTAAACATTTACTTATAGGTTAACACAACTTATGCTATCTTATAGATATGTTTTGTGTAACATCCCGACAGGATACTACAGATTTATAAGTAAAATAAAAGAAATAATTAAATAACAACGCATTTATTAATACCTCATTTTCCCAAAACGTGAGAAAATTTAAAATTTATTAAATGAGCAAATAAAGTTCATAACCATCCGTTCCAAAAACTAAAGGAACAATGTTATAAAATCAGCCATCAGGGTTTACAACTGTTTCCAAAGGCAATAGAGAAAACATAAGAATTCCCCAAGTCGAACCCCTCTCCACGACTAAGCTTCACCTGAGCCACCTGCATCAACAACATCTGCTCCCATGTATCGCGTACACGATCATCGCCAAACACACGAAGATAGGGTGAGCTTAACAGATAAATCATATATAGAATGTTACAGACATACATATTTACATACACACATATCACTGTACATAACTTAATATCCCACATTGTTCTCTACTTTAATTCCTACCAGCTGACCCCCAATCAGATTATTCGTGTTCTACATCGTCTAATGGTTACTTCAAGGTGACTTGTTGTCATACCTATTGGCCACAACCGATAGAGCACGTGCAGGAAACAATGCTACGGATCGTACACCGTAACGCCAGGTAGAGTTCCCATATACGAACATAGTTCGTATCGTCCCAAGACTACCAAACTCGTCAGCCAACAACTGAGGAGGGCAATCTATCTGGACCCATCCGTACTGGTCACAACCAGCACACTCACACCGGCAACACTCGCCAACCCGAGCCACAACTCAAGGGTTCCTCGTGTTCATCAGCCATCCCGAGCCACAACTCAAGAGATGCTATTCCGAGCCACAACTCAAGGAATACCACGTGCTTAACCCCTATCCCGAGCCACAACTCAAGGGATACGTTCCGAGCCACAACTCAAGGAACTCCAGCAAACCCACCTTTAAATCACTGTTAGACGCCTTGTAGATCACAATTTCTCAATCAAAAGTCTAAGTTGCAGCAGTACAAGTCGCTTGGCGGGTGACACGTACCGCCAGGCGCTGCCAGCTTCCAAATCGCCTGGCGAGTGTCACGTACCGCCAGGCGTACAGTGCCTCAAAACATGCAGATCTAGCAGCCACCGCCTGGCGGTTTAGCCCCCACCGCCAGGCGCCAACACTCCAAACCCCACTGTTGTTCTCACGACCGCCTGGCAGAATACCTCTCACCGCTAGGTGCCTCCCGCTATGCAGACCCCCTGTACTACTGCTCTCGCCTGACAGGTTGAATCCCGCTGCTAGGCGCCATATCAGAACCCCGTTAGATACCGATTTCTCTACACTCCACTCCACTGTTAGTCTTCATACATGCATTTGTACTACCCGCAATACTCGTTTTCGTTGAATATGACAACATCAAGATTGGTTTATACTAGTATGAGTCCTCTTATCCTATCTTACTAGTGAGTTACTCTAATTAAGATTAATTGCCAATTCACCAAATAGCCAAATACCACACACATACCCTTTTTATCGCATGACCTGACCGTAGTTTGTTTAATTCTTCCATTAAACTCACAGACATGTACCTTATTTTGGCACCTAACCTGACCAAAGGGGTATCGAACCCACTGCAGGTGTATCACAACCATAAAACTTATCTGACAGATTTCTTTTCACTATCCACCCTATAATTCACCTCATCTCGTTAATCATACTTAAGTCGCCACTCTCCTAAGTATCAAATTCATCTTATATCCAAATTTCTTCACGTCCAAGACTATTACACAAACTGCACAAACTACAACACATACAAATGCGTAAAATGCATACCATATATTATCAAAATCATCCATTAATAACTACGAATAGCTTTTCCACCAATCAGAAACGGCCCAGATTCGCCAAAAATGTTGATCTGAGCCAAACCCGCTTGTGTCGCCTGGCGGTTCACTCACTACCGCCAGGCGCTTCATCAAAACCCAGAACCATGATACCTGGCCGCCAGGCGGTTCCTTCTCCAGGAACCCAAAATTGTACAAGAGAGTATGAGCCGCCTGGCGGCTTTGAAGACCCGCCAGGCAGTTTCTGGAAAATTTCCAGAAACGTGAAATTATACAGCTTTTAACCCAACACAGACATTCAAATACGCATCCAAACTTACATATATTCATACATATAAATAAATATATATATATA
>Ga0214543_1000366_pt1 | contig 73041 bp, 38 predicted proteins | sample CNSS2metaG_FD_160094 | JGI IMG/M metagenome (GOLD analysis project Ga0214543, IMG submission 160094) | Root nodule microbial communities from cowpea collected in UCLA plant growth center, Los Angeles, California, USA - CNSS2 | ecosystem: Host-associated > Plants > Roots > Nodule | place: USA... | reverse complement strand
TTCTTCCTTTCTCCCTTCGAGTGGGTTTTTCCTTTCTTTCTTTCTTTTCCCTTTTTTCGTTTTTGTTGTCTCTGCGCAACCCACTCTCCACACGAAAACCTAATTTTCAACCCTTTCAATTTTGACGCCCAAATCCACTCTCCAAAACGTGCTTCTGACCTGCTCAATATTCACGCCCAAACCCACTCTCCAAAACCTGCCACGTCTCAAGTAAAATGCTTCAAAAAAATTATTTTTAATTTCAAAAATAAATTCCACCTGTGCATGCCACGTCAGGGAGTCAAGTGTGGAGTCAAAATAAGGGGTCAGTATATCATTTTCCTTTAAATTTATGGTGAACTTTAAGAATTGGAAAAGTATTGTTTCACAGTCTCTTTTGAATCTACAAATTCTTGACAAATAAAATAATATTATATGAAGTTGTAAGTTGAATGTAAGAGAAAAATTAGAGTCAAGTAATATCAAAACATATATATATATATATATTAGTTCTCAATAACTTACTATTTTAATCTTTTTTTTATGATTTTTCATTATAATTATACCTAATGCATCAATATAAATTACTGCAGGTGCAGAAAGTTGTTCTAAAAGACCTAAGTCTTTGTTTTATGTGTTTATGTACATATATGTGGGCGAATATACTATCTTAAAACTACTTTATTTTGTAAATTTTATATGAATATAATATATGAATGTTGGTTAATAAACATATATATTTTATGATATGGTTAGGTAAATCAAATAGGGTGTTACATCCTCAATAAGCAATCTCACTAATTTAATTTGTTTAGAAGATGAAAGTCAAGGTTCCATCATTTTTCTAAATTTCATGATAGCTACACTATAACCAAACAAACGGCACAAGACAAACCAACTTGTAACCACTCCATTTTCTTGTATTTTATTCTCTGCATTTCTATAAATTGAGATGATAAGCACTAACAAAACCAGCTTGAAGAAGCTATATACATGAGTCTATAGTTCAAGGTTGGTTTTGCTCCCTTGTTTCTGAACAATATTTTGAATGATGGCGACACCAGAAAAGAGGGTTTCAACAAGTTTAAATGCTAGAAGCATAGGTGTAGGGAAAGAAACCATAGTTTTGTGTCATGGGTTTGGAACAGACCAGTCGATATGGCACAAAGTGATTCCCCTTTTGGCAGAAAGTTACACTCTGGTTCTCTTTGATTGGCCTTTTTCTGGGACTGTCACAGATAAGAGTCTTTATGAGCATGGGAAGTACACATCCTATGAACCTTATGCTGATGATTTGATGAGTGTGATAGAAGAGATGAACCTCAAATGCGTCACTTTTGTTGGACATTCCATGTCTGCTATGATTGGTTGCATTGCCTCCATTAAAAAACCTCACCTCTTCAACAATCTCATTCTTGTTACTGCTTCCCCAAGGTCACTTCTACTTCTATTCAACAATCTTATTTTATTTTATTTTTTTTATGAGCAAAGAATGAATAAATTAAAAAAAAAAAAAACTTATTGGGTGTTCTAACCATTTTACAATTAATTTTACCTTGTATATTAACTTGTTTTTTCTTCTTCCTATTAATTTTAGTTCAATGTTTTTTTCTGTTGAAGACCATACTCTTGAAACATTAGTGTTCATTATGTGTCGGAGAAAATTTTCCTTTTAGTCTCTCAAATTTAAAATAAAAGGTTTAGATTTTGTGCTTTGAAAAAACTTGTCTTTATAGTTACTTAATCAATAGAAGACTTTATTTATGTGACTAACTTATTACATGTGTTTACATGAAAATCTATCATTATTATTATAAGAAAACTTTTAAATAATGACCAAATTTAATGATCAATAATTATTAGTAACTATAGTGATCAATCTAGATAATAATTTATAAAACTAAAAATGATTGGTTACTAAAATAATCATTATTATGAATAAAAAATTATAATTTATAATTAAATTGGTCCTTAAAATGAGCTATCATGATTTTGGTTACCAGATAAAATTGGTCATTAAAAATTAGCTACTCAGATTTTGGTTACCAAAATGAATTAGTTTCTGAATTAGCCCTCTAATTAATAGTGACTAATTTAGTGATCAATTATAATTTTTTATTTACAATAGTAACTATTTTAGTAAACAATAATTTCTAATTTTGTAAATCGGTATTTAGATTCGTCACAATAACTAATTATTTTTTATTTTTAAAATTAATTTTTAATTAAGAACTTTCTTGTAGTGGATGATTTGTATTTTAATTATTAGATATCTTATAATATATGTAGTTTTCTTTTAAAATTTTTGAAGATATATATACAGAAGACACTTAAATTAAGTAATTAAGGTTTTTTTTTAATCATAGCGACTATATACGCTAATTTAAATTTGAAAGGTACAAAATATAAAATATAATATATATATATATATATATATATATATATATATATATATATATAAATTAAGAAAACATTAATAAGTTATTATACGAAAGAGTTTCTAGTTATGTATATGTTATTCTTTTATTTCTTTCCTAAAGCAAATAAAAGAAAACTGCCGAAACAGTTCAAAAACTCTTTCAGATAACTTTTTTATATTTTTATTTTTAACTTTTGTATAAATCAATTTTTAACTTGTGAAAAGTCAACTCTTTTTTCTTATTTTCTTTGTTACAAGTGATTAGAAAAAAAAGTATTGTGTAGCTTTCCTAATGTGTTGTTGACTCGAATCTTTGTTGCAATACTTTGAAAAGTTCTAATTTGGAAGTTTGCAGCATTTATATACATTTTTATAAACCAAGCAGGCCTCCTAGCCGGCCGACTCCTTTAAAAAATTACGATGATAATATCTATATTTAAAACAATCAATAATAATATGATGATAATAGTAATAACAATATAATATAATGCAACATGTTTTTATTAATATTTAAAAAAATTAATTTTTTAATTATTAATAAAGATAACAAGTTTTGAGACCAAAACTTTTCTACATTTTATCATTTTCAGAATTAACACATGTAATAACTCTTTGAACAAATATTGAATATTTAACTTTGTTATATTTACTTAGGAAAATATTTGGAAAAAGATTATCTGACACTAAAAGTAACAATAGGATAAAATAGTAGAAAAAAAAAAGTAAAAGTAAATTTTTGTATTTATAAAAAAAAGTAAAACATAATTTTATATAAATGTAAAAAAAAAAAATTTAACAACTTGACAATTTTTTTATAACCTGAAATGTATCAAAATATCATTATAAAAAAATAAAAATTAAGTGTCAAAATATAATTGTACAAGTGATTTTCTTAACATTACGATGAGATTACATGCACAGGTATATAAACACAGATGATTACATTGGTGGTTTTGAGAGGTCAAGCATTGATGAAATGGTCTCCACCATAGAGCTGCAATATGAAAATTGGTGTTCAACATATGCTCCCATTGCAGTGGATCCAAATGATGGTGACTCTGTTCACAAAGTCATGAGGTGCTTGAAAAGCATGGGTGGTGAAGTTGCAGTGTCCTTAGCCAAATCTGTGTTTTACAGTGACTACAGGGAGATGGTTGAGAAGGTTGAAACACCATGCACCATCATCCAATCAAGCAATGACATGGCAGTTCCAGTTGGCATAGGACAGTACTTGGAGAAGAAGATGAAAGGGGTGGCCACTTTGGAGATCATAGACATGATTGGCCATTTTCCTCAACTCACTGCACACCTTAAGCTAGTTGAGCTGGTCAAGGCTGTTGTGGGAATTTAGATAATATTTATCTTCATTTAACAATTTCTATTATATATATATATATATATATATATATATATATATATATATATATATATATATATATATATATATATATATATATCCTCTTGTCCATAGTTAAGATTTGTATAGTGACATAAGTACTGTATCACCTTCTATTTTATATTAATAATATTTAACTCTCTTTTTTAAATATGTAGTATGAAGTAATTTTATGATTTTCTAGCTAAATTGACAAAGAATTTTGTACATTATAAATAATGGTTTTTTTTTGTGCTAACAACTTTCTATTTTTGAGTTGTCTAAGTAACACTGTGATCAAATCCTCATGCATTGTTGGATTAGGCTGAAAATTTTACAAAGCATTCTTAAAACATAGTTCTTCACTATGACCAGTGGAATTTTAAGTTGGAGGTGTACGGAAGGAGCACTAATTCCCGCACTTTAGTGTAAAAGTTAGGTCTCCACATGTTGTCTAGTTCTGAGTTGCTTTGGTCAATATTTTATTCCTACTTTGTTAACCGTCTGATCAAGATGAAATTTTAATATAGAGTTCTTAAGATAGTACATAACTTTTACCATTGGATTTAGATTTATAGGTATGTGGTTATAAAAATAATTTTCAAAAGTTAAACTAGAATCACTTATGTCCTATTTTGAGTTATTTTAGCAAACATTTGATCCTTGTTTTGTTAACCGTTGGATTGAGCTCAAAATTTTTAGAGATATTCTAGAGACATAGCGCTTCGTTTTTACCATATGGATTTACAAATAGAGGTGTGTAGTAGGACATATGGATTTTACAGTTTGGAGTAAGAAGAAGTCTTCTAGAAAGTCAACAAGTCTCCTTGCAACTACTATGAAGTTGCAAACTATTAGAATTTTGAACAAGCTTCTCTATATGGTCAAAATAAATTTACCCTGACTAAGGAATCTCATAAATCTACCATCAATTCATCCTTATCCATTTGTGCAAGATTTTTCCTATAAATAGGACTTCATTTCCCACATCTTCTTCACCAAATCCAAAAAAGTAGAGAAAAAGATGTCTAAACTCTTGTGAGAATTAGCATCACCAAGGTATAGGGTCTATCAAAAAGTAGGAGAGGGAATCCAACACCTTGAGGTATTCATTTCCATCTTAGAGTATAATTAGCATCACCAAGGTATAGGGTCTATCTCAAATCTCCAATCTTTATTTTAGCAAGTTTTATTTAAGTACACAATCTATCCTTTTTATTATGAAATTTTCATACATTATCTTAAAATTTTGAGTTGAAAAATAGATTTATAGGCCTGTGGTTAGAGAAATCATTTTCAAAAGTTGAACTAGTGTCACTTACGTTCTATTTTAAGTTATTTTAGAAAACATTTCATTCATGTTTTGTTAACCATTGGATTGAGCTCAAAATTTTTTGAGATGTTGTAGAGACATAGGGCTTCCTTTTTATCGTATGGATTTACAAATAGAGGTGTGTAGTAGGACATATGGATTTTAATGTTTGGAGTAAGAACAAGTGTTCTATAAAGTTAACAAGTCTCCTTGCAACTACTATGATGTTGCAAACTATTGGAATTTTGAACAAGCTTCTCTATATGGTCAAAATAAATTTACCCTCACTAAGGAATCTCATAAATTTACCATCAATTCATCCTTATCGATTTGTGCAAGATTTTTCCTATAAATAGGACTTCATTTCCCACATCTTCTTCACCAAATCCAAAAAAAAAAAAAGAGAGAAAAACATGTATAAACTATTGTGAGAAAATTGAAGTAGGAGAGGGAATCCAACACCTTAGGTATTCATTTCCATCTTAGGTTATAATTAGCATCACCAACGTATGGGGTCTATCTCAAATCTCCAATCTTTACTTTAGCAAGTTTTCTTTAAGAACACAATCTATCTTTTTGATTATGAATTTTTCATACATTATCTTGAAATTTTGAGTTGAAAAATAGATTTATAGGCCTATGGTTGGTTAGAGAAATAATTTTCAAAAGTTGAAGTAGCGTCACTTACGTCCTATTTTGAGTTATTTTTGAAAACATTCGATTCTTGTTTTGTTAATTGTTGGATTGAGCTCAAAATGTTTCGAGATGTTCTAGAAACATAGGGTTTCATTTTTACCGTATGGATTTACAAATAGAGGTGTGTAGTAGGACATATGAATTTTAATGTTTAGAGTAAGAACAAGTCTTCTAGAAAGTCAACAAGTCTCTTTGCAACTACCATGAAGTTTCAAACTATCGGAATTTCGAACAAGCTTCTCTATATGGTCAAAATAAATTTATCCTCACTAAGGAATCTCATAAATCTACCATCAATTCATCCTTATCCATTTGTGCAAGGCTTTTCCTATAAATAGGACTTTATTTGCCACATCTTCCTTACAAAATCCAAAAAAAATAGAGAAAGGGAGTTCTAAACTCTTGTGAGAAAATTGAAGTAGGAGAGGGAATTCAACACCTTGATGCCTTCATTTCCATCTTAGAGTATAATTAGCATCCCAAGGTATGGGAATCTATCTCAAATCTCTAATCTTTATCTTAGCAAGTGTTCTTTAAGTATACAATCTATCTTCTTGATTCTAAAATTTTCATACATTATCTTGATATTTTTAGTTGAAAATGATTCCTTGGGTATTAAAACCTAGGGTTAGGTTCAAGAATCATCTTATTTGAAGTTTTACATAAAAAGTCATAAATAAAACAAGTTTGCTATTTTATTTATAAGATTTTATACAAAAAATGTTTTAATTATGATTATTGTTTTGTTTAATTTTGTGTAAAGTTTTTGTGAAATAATGATTTATGGTTGGTTGTTGATTTTAAACTCTTTTTAATTTGGTTGTTTTTGACTATTTTGAAAATTATGAAAAAGTAGTAACGCAATTGTTATGGTTCCAAAATTTTGTAAAAGTTTCAAGAATTATAAAGATAATGCGAAAGGATCATTATAAATTGAAGTACAAAAATAAAGAATAAAAAAGAATGTATGGATAGTATAGAGATACACTAGGTATAAAGTCTAGAGAAAGGTTTGTAGACCTAGCAAAATGGAGAGTGGTGATATAGATACCTTGGATAGACGTACACAATTAGCTAGGTATTCGAAAAATCACAAGCCTCGCACTCTATTCTTGACCATCCTCTTAATTATACTGTAAGACCATTAAGGTGGTATAACGCACATGCTGTATCCGTAAGAACGTTTAGCCAACTGGCATTATCCATATTGGCGTAAGACTATTGTGATTTGGAAAAGTCTAATGCAGTGTTTGGGACCCAAAGTATATAAATAAAGGATATGAGATGAATATACTAATGAGTTGAAACTCAGAATTATAGGAATATGATTATTTAAAGATTGATAATGAGTATTTTGATATCTTAGATTCAAAACATACGAAAATGATTATTTTATTGATTAACTTGATTTTGATATTTATGGCATGGTTAGTTATGATGTTATGGAGATTTAAAATTTTGTGAAGTTTTTTCATTCAATTCAAGTTTATTCAAATAACCATATTTGAAATGTTACGATGAAGTTTTAGAGTTAAGGGAAAGACTCACCCTTACTTTTTGTATTTTTCAGAGGAAGAAAATGGAGACCTAACATATAACAATGAGATTGTCTAGCTTAACTTTTCATGTAACTCTAGATTTTGTTAAAGCTACAACTGATATATTGTAACTTGCTTGTAATGTATTTCAAACTAAGAAGAATTTTTAGTTGGTTGTAAAAGTATAAAGAAACTTCTATTACAAACACCTATATGTATACTAACATTTTATTCGCATAAATATCATATATGTTTAACAAACAATACATTTGAGTGATGTATTTTTTAGTGTGGTATTTTTTAAACAAATACAAATTAATTTTCCTTACACAAGTACATGGTACATTAGAGAAGTAAAGAACATCTACTAACACCAAGTTTTAGTAGGGGTGCTACAAGTATTACGTGGATTTGTCATTAATTTTCTTTTGGGAGAATCTTTCATTAGTTTTTGTTATATTTGACAACATTAGTTATTTGAAATTTAGTTTCTGGAAAATACCTTTCGTACTTAAAAATTAGAAACTATAAAATTATGAATTTTAATTATTTTAATAAATAGATTTATAAATTTATTATTTTTTATTAATTTAATTAAATAAAAATAATGTTATTAAAATCCTACATTATAGTATTTTATATGATACTAGTAGATTGACTCGTGCGTACACACGGGTTGTATTTTTTTTTTTTGTATAAAAGTAATAAAGTAGTGAAAATATTATGTAATGAAATATCTTGAAAATTAGGTTATATTGGTGTAAATGTTATTATTAAAGTAACGAAGTAGTAAATTTAAGTGATGTGATAATAATTTCAGTTTTAAATATAATAAATAGAATTGATATCATGATATGGTGCAGTTATTTGATTTTACAAAATAATTATAGTAGCATGTGATCTGTGCGTGTATAATTTTTTTTTTCAAATCCTTTTAGAATAATAATATAATTGTTATCATATTTATTTAAACATTAAAAATACTAATAATAATATTAATATAAATTATAAATTTTTTAAAAGATCAAAAATCTATTTAGCATAATTATTTAGTACAAAAGCATTTTTTATAATTAAAAAAACACTTATAATAATAACATAACTATGAATAATAATAATAATAATAATAATAATAATAATAATAATAATAATAATAATAATAATAATAATAATAATAATAATAATAATAATAATAATAATAATAATAATAATAATACCAATAATAACAAACTAATAATAATAATGTTTATGTTATAAATATTAATGTCAATCAAATACTAAGGTTAATGTTAACAATAATAATTTATAGTTATATACAAAAATATACATCAATAACAAAACAAGTGAGGATGACAAGTGATTGAAATAATAGACCTCGTAATAAATAAAATTAATAATAATAATAATAATACTATTATAATAATATTTGGTGGGAAAAAGAATAATAATAATAACACAATAACTACATATATAACAATATCCACATTTTTTGTGTTCTATTTTGTTTTTACAATTTTATGCATTTAAATATTATTTTTTAAATTTAAATAATTATTCATAATAAAAAAATATTTGTCAGTTTTATCATTTTACTAATTTTATTAACTATTTTTTTAATTCAAATAATTACACAAATATAGAAATAAAATGAACAACAAAACAAACATAATTGCAAGTAATTGAGATATGATCGCTTAGTACATAAAAGTAAAATGTGTGTCGAACTATTATAATAATAATAATAATACAACTACATATATAAAAAGATAAAAATCTTTGGTGTCTTTTTTTTTCAATTTTATCCTCATTATTATTATATTTTAAATTTAAATAATTGTTTATAATAAAAAAATTATTTTTCAGTTTTATTATTTTACTAATTTTAGTAACTATTTTTTTGAATTCAAATCATTGTTCAAATGTAAAGATAAATGAACAATAGAACAAATGAAAATGACAAATTGAAATATTACCTAATACATAGTAAGTAAAAGTTAAATGTGTATCTAACCATAATAATAAAAACAACAACAACAACAATAATAATAATAATAATAATAGTGATAATAATAATTGTTATAACAATAAAACTAATGATAGAGAAAAGAAGTAAAGGAAGAATAGAGAATGAGAAGAAGAAACTTTTGTGTGTTTTTTATTTCTGTTAATATGAGTCCTATTTATAGGTTCAAGATGTCTAACTCATAAAGGATACGGATACCAATCAAACATATATATGAGCATCGATGGATCTTAGAAGGTTTATAGGAGGCTAGGGCCCCCCAAAATTTTTAAATTTTTTTAAAAAATATTTTTAAAATAATTTAAAAAAAAAATTATATTGATTTTTATTTCTTTTATAAAACATATTATTTAATGAATAAATAATAAATGTAAAATTAAATATAATAAAAATTAATAAAGTATATTGAAATATTTTTCTTGTTTTCTCTTATTTTAAGTTTCTCGCATATTATATTAATTTATTACTCTTGCATATTTTTTTTTGTTTTTCCCTACTCTCAATTTTCATCAGTTCTCTTTGTTCTTTATCGTTCTTTAAGATAAAAATGTAACTATATTATGTCTCTTTACAGTAAAATATTAGTTTGATATTTAATATTTTTTTCATCTTTTGAGTTCTTCTATATATTTAGTTTTGTATGAATATAGAAAGAAAAGTTATGAACGGTGTGTTTTTACATAACCATTTCTTAGATGTGACTTGATAATCATAGATATTTTTGTAGTAATTATGCATCTCAATGTTTTTATTAGATTTTGATAAATAATTTTTAATCTTATTTAATTTTAAAATAGGTATATTGATGAAGAATAAGATAATATATTCATTTTTGTGTTAGAGTGACACAAGGAAAGATACCATGAAGATGAAAATAATACAAATTTACTTCTTCACCTATTTTCAAACATGATATTAAGTATTCAATTGTTGAACTAGAAGAACCCTTTATTAAAATTTTCTTTTCATAAGATTAAAAGAATTATATATGGGAAGTTTCATATTAATTTTCTTTAGAACTTATTATAGGAAAATGTTATCAAATATGGAAATATCAAATGAAAGAGATTATATTAGAAAAAATTTAATTATATATACTTTTATTATATTAATGACAATGATTCAATATATAAGATTTGGATATATTATTTTGATCCCTTCAAATATTTTGATGTGCCACTATGAGTATAACAGTAATGACTATTATAATAATTATAATTTTTAATAATAATAATAATAATAATTTTAATAATAATGATAATAATACTTATAATTGATACTAATGATGATCATAATAATTATAATTGATAATAATAATGATAATGATAATTATAGTTAATAATAATAATTATAATTATAATTTATAATAATAATAATATAAAAATAAAATAATTATAGTTTATAAATAATGATAATATTAATAATAATTATATTTATAATAATAATAACCATAATAATGGATAATAAAAATAATATTAATAATAGTAATAATAGTTATAGTTGTTAAAATATAATATTTTCGGTATCCAAATTTTTTAAATTAAATATGACAGTAATTATAATAATATAATAATTATTATTATTTTACTATTATCACTAAAAATAATATTTATAAATATATTTGGATCCTTTTGTACCATAGTTTTTAAATGATGAAAAAACAATTTTTTGTTACCCTTGTTAATAAAGAGAATGGATAATGTAGTAATTTTTGTAGTATCTTCTTTTTTTAATATGTATTATAATTGAAATCATAAATAAATAAATAAATAAAAATAAATTAATTTTTGTAGGATTTGAATCCGGATCCTTGTACCAAAGTTTTAAAATGACCAAAAAATTAATTTTTATGACACTTGTTAATAAAAGAAAATGGATGATGTGGTAATTTTGGTAGTATCTTCTTTTCTTAATATGTAATAGATACAATAATTATTAATAATTTTACTATTATCACTAAAAATAATATTTATAAAAATATAAAAAATAATATTATTACTTATAATTAATATTATAATTGAAGTAAATAAATGAAAAAATAAAAACAAATCGACTTTTGTAAGATTTGAACTCGGATCCTTTTGTACCAAAGTTGTAAAATGATGAAAAAATTAATTTTTGTGACACTTGTCAATAAAAGAAAATGGGTAATGTAGTAATTTGGACAATAACTTCTTTTCTTAGTATGTAATAGATTTTCTTATCTTCTTAATATGTAATAGTTTTGGTCGCTATATTCGTTATTTTTGTCCAATTTAATCTTAATTTTTTTTCTTTCAAAATTGATATCAAATTTAATTTTTATATAAAACTTATAATGATATTTTTTTAAAATTCACATTTTTTATTAAATATTTTTGGTTGAAGGTTCCTATTATTTTAAAATTAGAATGAAAATTTTAAGGATAACAACATATATCTAAAATTTTAAAATTAGTCCCCATCTTCACAATTTTCGTTCTAATTTTAAACTAATTGTAATCTAAACAAAAATATTTAATAAAAATTTGAATTTTATTAAAAATATCATTACAATATTTATATAAGAATTAAATTTGATATCAATTTGAAGATGGACAAAATTATTCAATTTTAAAAAATTGAGATTAAATTGAACAAAAATAACTGCAAATATAATGATCAAATTGAATATAAAATATTGACCTAACATGTGACACGTAAACATTTTAAAAAAAATAAGAAAATATGACAGTCATTATTCTTAATTATTTAAAGTGTTAAAAAATATCAAATAAAATACGGTTAACAAATAGATTTTCTAGAATTTTAGAACCGTTGATAGAGGTAACCCAGAAGAAGTGGAACATTGATAAGCGGGTACGTGTTGTCAGCCTTTTGGTTTTTCTTTTGGTTTTTCTTAAGGAAATAAATCACGCGATTGACTAGCAGTATAGTATTTCATCATAATAACACCTATTATTAAAAAATACTTAATTTATTTTCTTTTATTAATTTTTTTCAAATATGACATCAATATATCAAATCTACTTTCTCTCTGACTGCTAATTGTTTATATCATTATTCAGCAAAAAAACACACATTATACATAGATAAACAATAAAAGTAAATTTAATAATATATAAACAAATATATAATATCTTATAAAAATATAATCGATATGTTTAAAATAAGTTAAAATATTTTTTTTTCAATTTTTGTTCAATTTTTGTCAATTTTATTCAATTTAGTTTTTTTTTGGCTAATAGAGTTTAAATAAATAACGGTGATGAGTAGTGACTATCACGTGTCACTTTGTGATTTTTCTTATTTTTTTAATTTTAATTTTTTTAAAAATTGTCAACGTGTCAATTCAGTCATGTGTCACGTGTCAAAGTCAATGATTTAAATTCAACTAATAGACTGACACGGGTTGTATTTTTTTTATTTTTGTATATTAAAATAATAAAGTTGTGAAAATATTATGTAATGATATATCATGAAAATTAGGTTATAGTGTTGTAAATATTATTATTAAAGTAATGAAGTAGTAAATATAAGTGATACGATAATTATTTCAGTTTTAAGTATAATAAATAAAATTGATATCACGTGCAATTAATTGATTTACGAAATAATTATAATAATCTTAACCCGTGCATGTATTTTTATTATTTTTTGTTTTATTTCAAATATTTTTAGAATAATAATATAATTGTTATGATGTTTATTTAACTATTAAAAATACTAATAATAATATTAATATAAATTATAAATTATAAAATTTGAAAAAGATTAAAAATCTAGTTAACAAAAATATTTATTATAATAACATTTTTTATAATTAAAAAATACTTATAATAATAACACCACTATGAATTGTAATAATAATAATAAAAATAATAATTATACCAATAATAACAAACTAATAATAATGTTTATGCTGTAAATATTAATGTCAATCGAATATTAAGACTAATGTTAACGATAATAATTTATAATTATATATAAAAATATGCATTAACAGTACAACAAGTGAGAAGGACAAATGATTGAAATAATATGATCCCGTAGTAAATAAAATTAAGATGTGTGTCTAACTATAATAATAATAATAACATTGTTATAATAATATCTGTGGTGGAAAAAAAAATAATAATAATAATAACACAATAACTATATATATAAAAGTATCCACATTTTTTGTGTCCTATTTTGTTTTTACAATTTTATGCATTTAAATATTATTTGTTAAATTTAAATAATTAATAAAAAAATTATTTGTTTTATCATTTTATTAATTTTATTAACTATTTTTTTTAATTCAAATAATTAGACAAATAATTATAGAAAAACGTTCTCAAATATGGAAATATCCAATGAAAGATATTATATTAGAAAATTTTTAATTATATATACTTTTATTATATTAGTGATAATGATTCAATATATAAGATTTGAATATACTCTTCAAATATTTTGATCTGCCACTAATCATATTAATCATATAAGTTAATAACAATAAAATAATGACTATTATAATAATTATAGTTTTTAATAATAATAATAATGATTTTTAATAATAATGATAATTATATTTATAATTGATAGTAATAATGATTATAATAATTATAGTTGATAATAATATTATAGTTAATAATATTAATTATTATAATTATAATTATAATTAATAATATAAAAATAAAATAATTATAGTTTATAAATAATGATAATATTAATAATAATTACATTTATAATAATAATAATAATAATAATAATTAAAATTATGGATAATAAAAATAATATTAATAATCTATAACAATATATAAAGAGGATTTCCCCTTTTGTGTCCACATTTCAAAATATCAATTTTACCTTTTAAATATAATTATTTATAAAAATTTTGAAAATTGACCGTAACTTTTATAAACTTTTTATAAAATCGTCTATCTCTTCTCTTTTTCTCTGTTTATCAACAATTATTCTATCATATTTCACTTTATTTTTAATAAATATAATTTCATTTTATATATTATAACTTAATAACATTACATTATCATCATCTACTAATATAATATCACGTATATTTAAAAAAATGCATACACACATACGCTACATTGTTATAGTTGTAAAATGTGTACACTAGTAGTAATAATAGTTATAGTTGTAAAATATAATATTTTTGGTATGCAAATTTTTTGAATTAAATATGATAGTAATTATAATAATAATATAATAATTATTATAATTTTACTATTATCACTAAAAATAATATTATAAATATACTCGAGTTCTTTTGTACTAGAGTTTTGTAGGATTTGAATACAGGTCCTTTTGTACCAGAATTTTAAAATGATGAAAAAATTAATTTTTGTGACACTTGTCAATAAAAAAAATGGATAATGTAATAATTTTGGTAATAAATTCTTTTCTTAGTATGTAATAGGTTTTCTTAATTTCTTAATCTATAACAATATATAAAGAGGATTCTAGATTTTCTGTCCATATTTACCAATTATACCATTTACAATATAATTATTTATGAAATTTTTTAAAATTAACGGTTACTTTTACCTATTTTCTATAATACCGTTTATCTTTTTTCCTTTTTTTTATTCATCAACAATTATTCTCTTTATTCATTTTATTTTATTTTTAATAAATATACTTTTATTTTATATATTAACTTAATAACATTACACTATTATCACCTACTAATATAATATCATGAATATTTAAAAAAATGCATACACATACGCTAGTATGTAATAGATTTGGTCGCTATATTCGTTATTTTTGTCCAATTTAGTCATAGTTTCTTTTTTCTTTCAAAATTGATATTAAATTTAATTTTTATATAAAACTTATAATGAAATTTTTATTAAAATTCACATTTTTATTAAATATTGTTGGTTGAAGGTTCCTATTATTTTAAAATTAGAATGAAAATTTTAAGAATGACAACATATATATAAAATTTTAAAATCAGTGCCCATCTTCACAATTTTCGTTGTAATTTTAAATTAATTGTAACCTAAACTAAACTATTTAATAAAAAATTGAATTTTATTAAAAACATCATTACAATATTTATATAAAAATTAAATTTGGTATCAATGGACAAAATTGTTCAATATTAAAAAATTGGGACGAAATTAAATAAAAATAACAAATATAAGAACTAAATTAAATATAAAATATTGACGTAACACGTGACATAATGTTGAATTCACATGTAATTATTTTAAAAAATTTAAAAAAGAATAAGAAAACCATGAAATAATATACGATAATCATTATTCATTACCGTTAATTATTTAAATAATATTAAAAAAAATATCAAATTAAATAAAATTAACGAAAATTAGAATCTATTTAAAAAAATAATATTACATGTGATTTAAAAAAAAAAAACTAAACTCTTTTTAGGAAATCTAGTTTTAGTGAAACTGTTGTTCTTGATCATAATCTCGTAGGGACGTTAATTTCTTACTATTGTTAATTTTAAGGGGTAATTATAGGTTACAAGGTAAGGAATAAAAGAAGGCGCAGAGAGTTAGGTGAGGAACGTGAGGGAGACTTTAATGGCAGAGAGACTAATAATAAATAAGCAGAAACCGTATGAAAGAAAGAGTAGTAAGTAGGAGCTACCACACTACGTGGACATGCTCTTAAACACCACCCAATCTTCCATTCTCATACCAATCCTTCAACCCTCTGCCTTCTATTTAACCTTCTCTCGGTGCTCACAAACTCCTCAGTCCCCACACCGCTCGCAGCACACAAAACTCATTTCACCGCCATGGCCACCAAAGTCAAGACTCTAACGTACCTGGCGCAGGAGAAAACCCTGGAATCTAGCTTCGTCAGGGACGAGGACGAGCGCCCCAAGGTTGCCTACAACCAATTCAGCGACGAGATCCCCGTTATTTCTCTCGACGGAATCGACGACGTCCATGGCCGCAGACAAAACATTTGCGACAAAATCGTTCAGGCTTGCGAGAATTGGGGTATTTTTCAGGTTGTTGATCACGGTGTGGATCATAAACTCATCTCCGAAATGACTCGTCTCGCCACCCAATTCTTCGCTCTGCCGCCGGAGGAGAAGCTTCGCTTCGACATGTCCGGTGGTAAAAAGGGTGGCTTCATTGTCTCCAGCCATCTCCAAGTAACATTCGTTCTTAACCGCTTTGCATTTTTACTTTTTTTTTTTTCTTTTAACACACAAAATTATTTGCTATTTATAAATTATATTTTAATGCAAAAACTGAACTTTTAGTGGATAACAAAGGGGTTCAATATTTTTTCTAAATTATTTTTAAATCATATTTCGTTTTTAAATTAAATATATTTATTTAATACATAAATTAAATATATATTTCATCCACGTATGAATGACTATATGATATACAAAATAATTTATAGAGAATTATAATATACTATGTTGAGAAATATATTTTAAATTATTTTCATAAAATGTACTGACAAAATTAGGTAAATATAATCCCCGTTGAAGAGTGTGTCTTTTTGAAAAATATATCTTTTGAATATTATGTTTTTTTGAATAGTATGTCTTTTGAAGAGATTTTTTTGAAGACTATGTTTCTTGGAAGTGTCCAGAATATTTTTCTTTGAATAGTATTCTTTTCGGACGAAAATACTTTCATATAATTACACATGAAAAAGATTAGATACACAATTTTAAAAATAATTTAGAAACATATTTAATCTAATTATATCGACTAATACTTTATTAGATTTGATAATAGAAGACTGAGGATAAGAAAAATAATGAGAATAAATAAATTATTTACTTTTATAATTCTATTGTTTAATTTTTTTTGTTAAAATAAAAATGTTAATATTAATAAAATGTTCATGACATAACTGATTATATTAAATTATAATTGATAAATATTAATAATTCTATAAAACTTTTCGTAACTTCTCTTCCTATCATGCAACTTCCTTATTTATTTTTTTCTAAGAAGATGTATTTTTCTTTTGAAATGCTGATGTCTTTCATAGAAAACAAATCACGTATTTCCGAGTTTTACCCAAAGAGAAGGTGAATGATACGCAAAGTTTGATCGAACATGAGAATGAAATGACTAAGTTTAACTAATATTTTATAATTTTCAAAATAGTCCGAGACTGATTTGTGATGTCAAAAATGTTATCTCTTATTTATTGAGCCGTTAACACTCTTCCAGGTTCAAGTAGAGATTTCTTAGACGAAAGAATGATTGTGTACGAACAGTTTAATTCGTAAAGAATTGATCATTATCGCGCTATTAATTCTTAGGCAGAATCTGGTATGAATTGCCGTTACGAACACTTGCATTGTTTTTAACTTGATAAAAGAAACTATTAAATAATTCTGATTTATTGTTAAACTTCCTAGTTAAATTTTTAATAATTTTAAACAGTTTTCGATGAAAGAAAGGGCAACGTCAACCTTATTTAAAAATATACAAATTGACCTTAATTTGTAAATAATATCTGTAGAAGCAGGTCAGAGCTAGATAGACCATTCATTTTCTTGCCACGTGTTCTACGCACAGCCAAGGAAAAATCAGTGCTCATGATATTTTGTTCTAGAAACAATTCCCATTACATTTCTCTCTGACATCTCATGATCCCATCTAGTTTATAGTTTTCCGAGTTAACCTAAACTACTTTTTGATTGGTCAAACTTAATTCGATATAATTTGAAATAAAGGGTTTATCTTACGTCACCTTTTTATGTTTGAATCTAAGCGGTGGGGTTTTGAGTTTCTAACGATGTGGGGTTTGTTTTTGGACATGGTAGGGGGAGTCGGTGCAGGACTGGAGAGAGATTGTGACATACTTTTCGTACCCAATCAAAGCAAGGGACTATTCGCGGTGGCCGGACACACCAGAAGGGTGGAGAGCGGTGACGGAGGAATACAGCGAGAAGCTGATGGGGTTGGCATGCAAATTGTTGGAAGTGTTGTCTGAGGCAATGGGGTTAGAGAAGGATGCTCTGACCAATGCATGTGTGGATATGGATCAGAAGGTTGTGGTGAATTACTACCCGAAATGCCCTGAACCTGATCTCACACTGGGTCTGAAACGCCACACTGATCCTGGCACCATCACCTTGCTGCTTCAGGACCAGGTGGGTGGACTTCAAGCCACCAGGGACAACGGTAAAACCTGGATCACTGTTCAGCCTGTGGAGGGTGCTTTTGTTGTGAATCTTGGAGACCATGGTCACGTGAGTAGTAATCATTGAATCTAAGTATGGTTAAGCTAATAATGAATGAATGTGTTTGAGTTAATAATGTAATAATGGTGTTGATGCATATGCAGTATCTGAGCAATGGAAGGTTCAAGAATGCTGATCATCAAGCAGTGGTGAACTCGAACCACAGTCGTTTGTCGATAGCGACGTTTCAGAACCCAGCGCCAAATGCAACTGTGTACCCTTTGAAGGTGAGAGAGGGAGAGAAAGCGGTAATGGAGGAACCGATTACTTTTGGTGAAATGTACAGGAGGAAAATGAGCAAGGATCTTGAGTTGGCGAGGATGAAGAAGCTGGCTAAGGAGAAGCAATTGCAGGAGCTTGAGAAGGCGAAGCTAGAGTCCAAGCCTTTGAAGGAAATTCTTGCTTAGTTTGTTTGATCTTCAGATATTATTCTATAAATAATCATCATTCCCCACTAGTTTGGTGCTTTTAGCATTCTTTGTGTCTGTCTTTTTAGTTTGAAATTGTCGAGATGTTTGTTTTGTTCTTTTGTCTTTGTATCCTAGGATCCAAGGTGGTTTCTGTACACCTTATTATATCTAAATGGAAATAAGTGGCATTCAAATCACCACCACCTTATTTTTACAGAGGATTTAAATATATAATTCATTTCTAAATCTTCTTAAATAAATTCTCTATTGTAAAAGTGTCTTGTAAAATCCATGTTATTTTAAGCGGAACTGATTTCGAATTTTCTGAACAATATTTTTAATTTGAGTTATTTTTGAAACTAATAAAATTTCCATTAATTATATCAGTTAACTGAAGTTTTTTAGCATTAGTCGCTTAAATCTCCAAGAAAAAACTGTCTTAAAATTTTATTTTTAGTGCTGATTATTTTAAGCTGCTATCAAAATTAAAAAAAAGAGTATTTTTTTATGTCCATAATTTATAATTTTAATTTTATTCTTTATAATATAATTATTTTTAAAATTTTAAAAATTAATAGTTACTTTTACGTGTTTTTTATATAATTATAGATCTTATTTCATTTTTTATTCATTAATATTTATTTTTTTTTACTTTTTCTCCATTTATTTTATTTTATTTTTAATAAATATAAATTTATTTTATATTTTTATTTAATAATATTATAATATTATCATTTATTAATATAATAATATACATATTTAAAAAATCGTACATATATGTTAGATTTCTTATTAAGTTTCTGTTTAAGTTTTTCATACTTTTCAACTGTTTTCTATACTAATTTGTTATTAAATTTGTGTTAAGTTTCTCATACTTTTGAACCCTCTTGAGTGTAAGTACTCTAAAAAAAGATGAAAACATATAAAATATTCTTCATTAATATCTTATTAAATAACATGAAAAAAGAGCTGAATTTGAAAGGTGTTTTGTGCCTTTATTAATTAAATGTTAATACGATGGTTTTTATTTCTTTAATTCATGAGTTGTCTTCAAGCGATCCAGTAACTTTAAAGAAATGGAAATGTTATAACTAATACATTACTTTCTTCTAAATGTCATACGAACGACAGATTGGGAAAAAACAAATCCGATAATTATGAAAGTGCTCGAAAATTCGTTGAATCGTGCCACACTTATTAAATGTTTATTTATTCTTTCATTAAAATAATGTTCACAAAAATTGGTGTATTTAAAGCTTAAAATTTAAATGGACTATAAAGATAGTAGATATGTGAATTGCTTGAATCTCAACCGTTCACTGTACCTAACTCTCCACGTCTCATCGTGGCCTAATTAATGGGATACAATGCAACCGTAAATTCTAACTCAAAAGGTATGCATATATGAAAGGTACGGGTGTCCCACATGACGCACCTTCAAGTGATTTCACTTAATTTATATATTTAAAAATGTTAGATTCAAAATTTTAAAATATTTTTTAATTAAATAAACTAGGTTTCTGTACTTGTGAAAACAATTTATAATGATAGGTCCGTATGTCTATTTATTTAAATATAATAAAATTTACTTTATAGATTATAATTTTACATACAATATTTTCATAAATTCAAAATTTTATATCATAAGAAAATGTTCCAGATAAAAAGTGACTATTAATAAAATATAGTTTATAATAATTTATTAAGTTTGTGTTTTATGATTGAGTCCATTGATTGACCTCTTAATTTGTTGATCCATAAAAAATTTGACCTCACTCTGGGTTTCACAGAAGTTATTTGCAGATATTAATTTAAATTGGTCTTTTGTAATCATATACATATTAATCATAAAATATATGTATATTTCAAATTGAAAACTTTTCAAAGTTTATATTTTTTAAGTAAAAGAAATATTTTACAGGTTACTAATTCTTAAAAATTAATATTACACCTTTAATTACAGAAAGTACATGCTTCAAGACTTTCGATTCTAAGTTCTAATGCCACTCTTTTGAGATAGATTATATGGTGCTTATTTACTTAATGTAAAATTCAGACTTACACTTAGATTTCTAACAATTTCTTATTTAATTGTGAGTCTTTTCACATGGCATTTTCTCTTGAGTTAACTATCGAGTACTTTTTGTTTGTATCGTGATCTCTCTCGAACTAACTACCGAGTATTCTTTTGTTCATATTATCGTTCTTTTTAATGGGACTTGTTTACCTGACTCACTTTTAACCTAAAATTTTAAGACAAAAAATTTATGATCTTTAATCTTTATATGATACTTAAATTTCTCATTTTTACTCGATATAAGACTTATACTATGCATAGATTACCTTCTTTAATAGGAATTCTGTACAAGTCTTTATCTATGCATCAGGTGTTGTAAACTTGTACAATTCAGGTTCCTATTTCACTAATTCTGCATTATGTATTGCATTAACTGTTTCACGTTCTTGGGCTGCATAGTCTCTTAATTCTCAATTTCATGCATGTTATTGAATACCTATCAGGGTTTTTTATATTCCTTGCATCAACAAAAAAGTGTCTTATTCCAAGAGAAATTGTTAAAGCTCCATGATTTAATGAAATAAAAACTTATCAATTTTGGATGAAGAGAACTTTTTGTAGATGATAATTATGCTATTTACAAATCATAAATAACAGTATTGTACTACTTTTATTGAAATAATTATTTATTCTCATATTAAATCATACATAATAGGAGTAATAGTACATTTTTTATTCATTAAACAAAATTCAATTTGAGAATATTTTCTAAGAATATCAATTTTTAAAATGTAAATCATTATTAGAGTTTAGTTTCTTATTATAAGATTCTCGAGAAACATTTCTTTAGATAGCTTCCTTATACCACTGTATTTCTTTGGTGTAAAAATGAGAAGACATTGTTGTATTTTTGTTGGTGAAAATAAGTCTTGAATTATCCATCATCTTTATACTTAAAAAGATCGTAACTTGGTGTAAAACTTGAAATAGATATAGTGAAATTAGTGATCGAGAGAGAATGAATTTTCTTTTCCACAAAGTGATGCCAAAATTATACTTGAATTGAAGGAAGAAATCACATGTCTTATAAAGGAAAATATTCACAAAGGAAAATATCGATGAAAGTCTTTAGATTAATTTATATTTTACGTTATTGAAGGTTTTCTAAAATCAACAAAAGAAAATATTTTCTGACAAGAACTCTAACACAACTAAACTACAACCTTATAGAAAATTAAAGAGTTATAGTCACATACTTTATTTAGAATAAAATTCAAAATATAATCAAGCAAATAAAATAAAATATAATGATTCAAAATTCACATACTTTAACTCTAAAAATAACTTTAAAAAGTCACCTTAGTTTTTTCCTAAAATCTAATGATTTAAACAAACACTTCATCTTCAGTGGTTAAATTTAAAGAAAATAAAAATGAAATCAGAGGTTCTTCTTTTTCAATTACAATTTTTTAATATATGAGGTTGTTTGAACCCATAATTTGATTTAAAAATTCTTGGGAATTACTATTATTGCAGAGACAACGTGTTAATATCTCTTTAAGGATGTTTAAACTTTGATTTTTATAAATAAAGACATTGATTGATGTTGTTGACTTGTTATAGATATTGTTAGTATTTGTATAACGAAATAGAATTAAATTAGTTTATTTAAAGACATGAAAGTAGTATTTAAAGGTTGTTTAATTTGCATTGAAGGGGTTGATCGTGGAGGGGGAGTTGATAGGGAAGGGGTCTCGTCCAGACCAGACCCCGTCCCGTTATCGCTCTGGTTCAAAGGTCTCTTTTGACCTTTCTTTCGCCTTTTTCTTCCCGGTTCACACCCGTCTCTTTCTTTGCCAAACGAATCACAAATGCAAGTGCTTTAATTACTATTATTATTATTGTTATTATAGATAGATAGATAGATAGATATTTTAACTTTTTCAAAGCTCCTCGTGATTTTCATCTTTTAAGCGTGTTCGACCGTCTCCGACCATGGGAATTTGCTATTCCGCCACCAAAGTCAGCGGCTCCAATGGCACCGCCGGCACCGACAAGAAAAATCGCAAGCGAGCCGCGAAGCCCGAATCGCCGACGGCGGCGGCCAATCCCGAACGAAACAAGGGAAGTGCGCGGCAGGTGCCGTGCGGAAAGCGCACCGATTTCGGTTACAACAAAAATTTCGATACGCGGTACACGCTGGGCAAATTGCTGGGACACGGCCAATTCGGTTACACTTACGTAGGAATCGACAAAGCTAATGGCGATCGCGTCGCCGTTAAGAGGATCGATAGGAGTAAGGTATTTTCGTTCATGGCATCGTCCTTTAAGTTATGAATCTTACGATGACGAATGCAAATTGACTCGAATTCAGTGCTTGTGATTCATTGCTGTATGTAATGTTAGGAATTGATTTTTGATTTTTTTTTTATTCTTGAATTTGAATTGATGGCAGATGGTTCAGCCTATAGCCGTTGAGGATGTTAAGCGAGAGGTCAAGATATTGAAAGCGCTCACTGGCCACGAGAATGTGGTTCAGTTCTATGATGCTTTTGAAGATGATAATTACGTGTATATAGTTATGGAGTAAGTTGCTTTGGTTGCCGTTTCTTCTTTTGTTGCTCTGTTTTTACATATATGTTCTGGATTTATGCTTTGGGAGCTCAATTATCAAATTGCGGTTTGTTTTCTTTCCATTTGATTTAAATTTTATACGTGCTTCTTAGGTTATGCGAGGGCGGTGAACTGCTAGATCGGATATTGGCCAAGTAAGTATTGTTTGATTTTGGATATGATTGCTATTTTTGTATTAGGAAACCTCAACACTTTAATCCCTGAGATTGAAAGTGTTGGCTATTCCAGTCCCTTACGTTACACAACTTATACTACAGTCCCTGACTTTGCTTAATGTTACAAAACCTTATTCAGTTTAAGTGAAAAATTTACTGGAAAAGTACTAAAACTGATGAAACATCAATATTAGTAAAACTGGTACTCTTGATCCTATACATATTGGTAAAGTATTCATGCCCTTAAAAATAGTGATGAAAATTCAACAACATACATGAGACATAGAAGAAGCATGTGTAATTAATAATTAATATAGATATATAGAAGTATTACCTCTTGATGAATTAAAAAATAGAAATTGTTCTATTTACGGATTAGCTCTAGAAAAGAGTGAGATTGATAGTACTTTTCCTATTTGTAGATGATATCAATTAATAAATCATGACTCTGGTTTATACTCTCTTGTTCTTGTTTTTTTTTTTTAATAATTATACTATGTAACAATTTTACGTTATGTATATTTAAACCATAGAATAAGACAAAAATTTAAAACTTAAATTAAGCTGTATTTTATAAATATATATCTTAAACTTAACAAATTTACTATAATTTCAATATCATGCTATACAAATATTCATTATCTATATAGTTCAAAAAACTTATATTTTTAAGAGAATATTAAAATAAAATGGGTTGTGACTACTCCCGCACTAGTCCTAGGAAATACATGGTGCCTATTTCCAAATTCAAACTCATCCGAATCAAATTCAGCTTGGCTAGACCAATAATCTGGGTTGGGTCATCCTCACCCAAGGTTGTCAAACTCTTGAGTTTACTACCTTAGAGAAAATGAGTTAACTCACTATCAAACTCTGTTCTGAGTAAACTTCGGTAAACTCTTTGAACTTGTGGTATACTCACAAACTCTCGAGTCAGGATGTGAGTTAACAAGTTATGAAATCAACTCATGTAATTTTTGTTTGATTTTCATTCCCACGATGGTAATACTATGTTAGAATAAAATTATTTGAAGAAATTAACTCCAGTTTTCACATTAGGAGCTTATGCTTTTATGAATTTATGTATGATTTAGTCATCTAGTAACAAGTTTTGAAATCAAATCAAATGTATTTTATGTTTGACTTTTCCTCCTACAATGACTATATTTTATTAGATTCAAGTTATCCGAAGAAATTTACTCCATTTTGAATTGTTTTCACACTAAGAATTTATGTTTTTGTGAATTTGTACATGATTTAGTTATCTATCAAGTCTCATCTTATTTAGCACTAATGTACTATCATAATTTATTATTGTGATTGGCTACTTTTCTTTATTATGAAGAGCAAATATTGAATTATTGATGTATTAAGAGTATTATGTTACGCATATATGTCATTAATAGACTTTTAATATTGTTTTACATGTTAGGTAAAGTCTTACCAGTTTGTGATATGGATTTGAGTCAATTTTACGAAAGATCCACGAGTTTACTTAGAATTTTGAGTTTGGCGACCTTGCTCATCCTTTTGTCTATCCTAGATAGTTTTAGAATCATTGTATCAAATACATATCGTATCCGATACATGTATAGTATTTGTGCATTATTTACCAAAGCTAATGAAACATTTTATGAATTTGGGGAGTAAAATGAAGGTTTTGTAAATTCACGGACCATTTTTCGTAGTACTTATAATCTCGGGGGCCTAAGTGGAGGTTTACACATTTTGGTTATGTGTAACTTCTGAATTTCTAAATTGAAATTGCAAAACCAGGGTTAAGAATGATTTGTGAGTCTATATTTATGTGTACCAGAACTTACTTCCTCTTCATTTGCTTCAATCAGGAAGGACAGTCGTTATACTGAAAAAGATGCAGCGGTGGTTGTAAGGCAGATGCTCAAGGTTGCAGCTGAGTGTCATTTACATGGTTTGGTGCACCGGGACATGAAACCAGAAGTATGGTCAAACACTTTACATATCTGCCAAATTTGTGTGAAATGGTATTTATACGACTAGATGCTATATGATGATTTTTTTTTTCATATTCGTGCAGAATTTTCTTCTGAAATCAACCAAAGAAGATTCACCTTTAAAGGCCACAGATTTTGGTTTGTCGGATTTCATTAAACCTGGTGAGGGAGAGTGCTCATTTGCATGACCAATTTCTTTCTTTTTCTTGTCTTCCATTTTCTGTTTCGGAATTGTTCTCCTATTTCTTTGATTGAGTTACAAGACATGCTCTTACAATTTTTATTTGAGAATTATAGGTTTCTATTGCTGAAAACTAAAAAAATCCTGCAGGAAAGAAGTTTCATGATATTGTTGGCAGTGCTTACTATGTTGCACCAGAAGTATTAAAACGCAAGTCTGGCCCACAATCAGATGTGTGGAGCATTGGTGTTATTACATACATATTGCTGAGTGGGAGACGCCCATTTTGGGATAAGACTGAGGATGGTATTTTTAAGGAGGTAGAATACATTATTATCATGTAATTCTTAATGACTATTATACGTCTGACCTTCAATTGTTCACGTAATTTTGAATATTTACAAGGGAATTGGCTAATGTTTTTGTTGTTGTGTATAATTTATGATCTGATATGCAGGTTTTACGGAAGAAGCCTGATTTCCAACGGAAACCATGGCCAACTATTAGTAATGCTGCAAAAGATTTTGTGAAAAAATTACTGGTAAAGGATCCTCGGGCAAGATTAACTGCTGCTCAAGCTCTATGTATGTATCCTATTGTTTTCTTACAATTAGAAGACTGTTTATTATGTTATTTGAGCCTTTAAGTGATATTTGTCTAAAATAAAAGTAGTATCAATGATGATGATAATAGTAATATCATTTTTTAGGTGGTTGTTCTATATAGCACCTAAAATTTAGGCATTGAATATATAGAATTCAAAATGCACCCATTTAAATGCTACTTTATTGTTAAAACTTACAAGATTTTTTGAATTTTTTATTTAAGGCTCTTAGAAAGTTTATCTCCACCAAGTGTGAAGTTATGCCCAAATCATGTTTGAACCAAAAACAATAAAGTACTTGTAGATATACCAAATTGTGTTATGATTTCATTAAAAATGTTTGAAATATAGAAAATATTTCTTTAAACAAATCCAAGTACATCTCGAACAATTATTAAAGGTAATAAAATATTTAAAACCAAAAGGAGTAACACCACAGGAAGGACTCCCCAATCCCCAAATATCATAGCAAACTAAACAAAAAATGAGACGAAGCTTGATTAATAAGACTATCAGGGTAATAGTAACAAACATGTTTTCCTAATTAATATGGCTCATAATTCAAAGTAGACAAATGCTTTAAACTTGACACCATCTTTTGCAATTTACTCAAGATGTCCTAATTGAGCATGAATCATCATTGGAGAGACCATTAATGCACATATTGATGTTAATGGATAGAGATAGTGAAGATCATGTGACTCACATCCGATACCAATCATTTGAAGGATATCCTATCTTGCTCGATAACATTATTTTTAGTGAAGTTAAGGTTAATATCAAGGGATTGGGTCAATCAGGAAATAGACAATAACTTATAAGAGCAATTAGCAATATAAAAAATAAAGTCAACAGTAAGGGATGGGAAGGGTTGGGTAAAACAGAGTCAATAAACCAGTGACCAAGAGACGGTGATTGAGAGAGACAAGAAGAAGAATTAATTACCAATACGTGCCACTGAAACAATGCTACTAGTGGATTGACATGTCTCACCATTTGATATAGTTTTCCAGTGTTATTGAAGATTAATCAATTGGGAATGTAGGAGCATTAAGTGACTTTGCAGTGGAAGTGGAATGGTTAGACCCATTCATCTTCTGTATAGATATAGAACACTTGTCTCAGAATTACATGTTTTGTACATAACCTCACACCTGGTAGGATAAACTTTTTAAAATGATATCAGAAGTTATTTTAATGAGGTTTGTTGAATTTATCATGCAACCTGTTATTGGATCCCTCTCTATTCCCACACTCAATGTTCTCAGCATGAAAGAGTGTGTTAAAGATCTCATATCGACTAGTGATATGACCAAATTATAACATATAAGTTAGATGCAGATTTTATTTTACTAATTTAGTTTTTGTGAGGTTGTCTTAGTCTCAAAGTCCACTTCTAATAATCGTTAATATATAAATTAGAATGATACCAAATATTGAATTCTACTATGTGACTATATCTTAAAATTTTGCTTTTATCTTTTTCCACTAAGATCAATTTTCCTTTTAATGTTAAGTAATTGCTCAGTTATTTGTAATAATTTAAGTTATACATATTGTCCTGTTGTTACGAAAATCCATTTTTCTTTAAAGGTTCACTTAAATTTATAGATGTAATTAAAAGACTTTATGTAATTATGTAGCATTGCACTATTTTATCAGCCTGAGAAAGATATAAGAATTTGTATGAGAGTTGGAGTGTAAGATATACCTGGAGCCATAGCACTGAATTCAGCTTCTACACTACTCCTTGCCACCATAAACTGCTTCTTGCTTGTCCAAGTGACCAATACCTTGTTATTGGATCCTAACATCTCATGACTAGCTGTAGCCCTAACGCCCAGGTGGTATAGCTGAGCATTAGTACTGTGCAAAAGCTGCAATATTGGTGACCCAGACCACTAGTTTCAAGAGACATATTGAAAGGAGACTGGTAATCAGCTTGTGTGTTGAACCAGTTTCAAGGACTTTGTTAGTTGATCTTGCTCTCAAGAAAGGTCTGGGGACTTCTTTTATAATAACCAAAATCAAACCTTTGTGCTGTTCATGTTGATATAGGCTATACCCTCTACCACTTTTTGTTTGATGAATCTAAAGAACTTGATTCTTGCCATCCAGCCCTTTAAGTTGCTATCTTTAAATAGGAAAGTTTTCTCTTCCTTACTCATGTTCGACGGTGTCCCACACAGAATTCTTCATAACCAGAGTGATTCGTTGCAATTTTCACTGCCTCCTTATTCCATTCAGATGACTCTGAACTGCAGAACTTGAAATATGCCTTTGTTGTCTCTTTTGTCTACCATCTCAAAGCCTATGTTTTTCTTCCCTTACCCTAGTTTCAGTTTAATCACATTGATGTTATCAGGCATCTTGATCTATATGATATTAGATTCCGATGAATACAGCTGCACACCATGCTCTCTATTTCTTTGGTTATCTTTTCCGTGGATTCCATATGTTGCTCCATCTCCCCAAATTATGGTCTGGTTGATTGAACAAGTTATACAAACCGGAAACAGAAAAATGAGAATTTAGTGAGATTGAGCGGAAGAGTATAGGTTAATGTTCTTGAGAGAATGGGGATGCAACTGTTCCTACAGTAGTGGTTGTTTATAAAAAAGATAAACTAAAACGAGATATTTTAGCATATATAATAGCTTGAAGTTTTGAACCTCTAACTGCTTTCTGCCCTAAGTGTTCAGCCATGCTAGCTTTGCTGAATGAACTCGGCAGTTTTACTGAAGATTTTTTTACAGTTATATTGAGTGAACATGATCTATGCTGTTTCTGGACAGTGGTAATGCTATATAAACATCACTTTAGATTATATAGAGTCTCAACTCAACTTGCTTTTGTGCCACTTAATTTAATCTAACTATTTTGCACTAAATGGAATGCAACTGCATCATGTCTTTAGTGTTGTTCAAGTGGCATTATCTATTCATGGAATTTGCAAAGTCAAACTGTATTATTTTATCTACTATGCAACCCACTTTCTTAACTGAAGCTTTCCCTAATGTGTAACTGTTTTTGATTAAACTTGATAATTCCAGCACATCCATGGGTTAGAGAAGGAGGAGAAGCATCGGAGATTCCTATTGATATATCCGTTCTTAGCAACATGCGGCAATTTGTGAAATATAGTCGATTGAAACAATTTGCACTCAGGGTAAGAATTAGTTCTTGACTTTTCATGACAGAAGGCATGGAACTTTTTGACATCCAGCTTTTCTGACAATTGATTACTGTCGGAATATATGGAAATATCTAATCATATTTTAGATTATCCTTTAGAATTAGTTTCCCTATTTCTTCTTTCTCTCTTTGGATTAGCTACCATATTTCTTAATCAAGATTTGTTTCCTTAATTAGCTAGGATTATGATTTGTATAAGGTAAATGCTACTGGTTTGATGATCATATGAAACACATAATTTCAATAATTACCCTGCAGGCATTGGCTAGCACACTTAACGAAGAAGAGATGGCTGATCTAAAAGATCAATTTGATGCTATAGATGTGGACAAAAGTGGTTCTATTAGTTTGGAAGAGATGAGACAGGTAGTGTTTAGTTTACTGTCTTTGTAACAAACTAATATCTAAAAACACCACTTATCTATTGGTGAGCGAATTATTCCCTTAAATGTTTCCTTATTTTAGTCTAAAGGGAAGATTTTGTGCAGGCTCTTGCGAAAGATCTTCCTTGGAAGTTGAAAGAACCACGTGTACTAGAGATATTGCAAGCGGTTAGTATATTTGATCTTTTACAAGAAACACATGTAATTTTGTTTGCTAGCTGCTTCTTCTCAGCCTTTATTTCTACGTCTAAAATTACAGAGTTTCTTTGGTAATTGATGAAATTTCTTTTACTTCTATGAAGATAAATGTCGCTTCCCCAAATTACTCTTTTCCACTAATGCTGCTTTGTCTCTGGCTTGCAAAAGTAATATAATTCAAACTTGTGTTTGCAGATAGACAGCAACACTGATGGGCTAGTGGATTTTAGTGAGTTTGTGGCAGCTACATTACATGTGCATCAGTTGGAGGACGACTCTAGCAAGTGGCAGCAGCGGTCACAAGCTGCTTTTGAGAAATTTGACTTAGATAAAGATGGCTATATTACTCCAGAGGAACTTAGAATGGTTGGTATCACAACTTTTGTGAATGCCCCAACACGTTTATTGCGAAACTCTCGAAAGGATTCAAAATAGTTCTCTTTTAGTTTTTGCATTCTTATAAGTTTATGATATTTTTGGGGAGGGCTGTCGCTTCTCGGTTTTAGGCGGTACACATTTGTACAGATAAACGTCTAAAACAATTAAGTTAACGTAGTTGCTATATCTAATATTCCTTCTTGGCTTTTCAGCATACAGGCATGAGAGGCTCCATTGATCCTTTGCTGGAGGAAGCTGATATCGACAAAGACGGCAAAATCAGCATATCAGAGTTCCGTAGGCTTCTAAGGACTGCGAGCATAGGTTCTCAAAAGGTTTCAAGCCCACCTGAGTATCAACGCAAAATCTAGAACAGCGGTACTTCCGAGGCAGATAAATTTGGAGATGCAACCGGAGTTCCACTTTGTATCTTTTGTGTGATTGTGCTGAAGCTCTTAAGAATATCTCTTTTATGCAAGTTTTAATCACTCATCTGTGCTGACTATGGTATCCCCTTCACGGTGATTATGTCCACAATTTTACGAGGACTACATCAAGACGTGTTTGGTAGAGTTTATGTAGACCGTGCGTGGATTGGCTTCAAGCGTTGCGGTTTCAGCAGTATCATTTATGCGTGGATTGGCTTTGTAATTTGTAACTATAAATAAAATCTTCTGGCCAAAAATGGAAAACAAAACACTATAAATGATCATGAAATGAAATATGAATCAGATTCTGTTCCTTCTCAATGTTTTTCCATCTCTAATTTTTTTTTCCTTGCAGAAAGCGAATGCACCCGGTTGATCTTGGTAGATACTAGTAAAATAATTGTATAAATTTGGTATACTAGTGTGATACCGTACTCTAAGAATCAGCGGGAAGTGGTGTTAACAATGTATTATGGGGTAATACCGTAAGGGAGTGGTTGATGTCTTTGATGACTTGCCTGTGCTCTTAGTTTATATCAGTGATGTGACAGGTTTGCTTTGGTAATATGCATTTTACGTGCATATTTTGTTATAAGGTCACACACAGGTTTGCTTTGGTAATATGCATTTTACGTGCATCTTTTGTTATGATGTCACAGGCTTGCTTTTGTAACACGATAGTAGTCTGAAACCACACGGATGAATTAGTTTATTAAATTAACAAAGATCGAGTTACTTTAGAAGTGGAAAAATAATAATGATTGTTTTTATGAATCATAACTTAAATTGAATAATTTAATACGGTTATTATTCCTTATTATTTTTTATTATCTTCGCTCTTGTTTATTTCTGTCTGTATGTAATATTTTCTAACTGTTGGTGTATACAACATAAAGTATAATTGCATTAAAATTTACAAAGATGATTTTGTATTATTTAGTAAAATTATTCAGTAATACTATTTTGAAATTAATTGTATAAATTAACTATAATTTTCAAAAATTAGTTATTTTGTATATTTTGAAAATTATCTCTGATTTTCAAAAATTAGTATTACATTCTAATAAATTTAAATTTATTTAATGATTGAAATAAGAAGTTTATTTATATAAGTGCATAAAAAATAGTAGTTTTAATAGTAAGCTAATAATCATTTATGATCTATAATATAGATGATTGAAACAATATCAAACTATATTTAATATGATTTTGTAATTTTTTTGACATAATTACATCGGTATAATATATGCTGGGTGTAAAAATGATAATTTTGGAATGCAAAGTGTACTAAACAATTACCAATCCATAAATATATGATAAGAAATATATGATAAGAAAGTGGTAGGTTTAGAGAGGAATTGTCTGTTTAAAACGTTTAGTTTTCTGGTAGACGAATTGTCTGAGTTTACACAGAAAATGGTTGCGCAAGAGCGAAGATTTTTGCCTACGAAACCTTGGCTGCTGTCACACAAAATTTGAGTTTGAGTGATATTCACAAGCTAGGCTTGGGAGGTTTTGGCCCTGTCTACAAGGTATAATCATAATCGAGAAGCTTTTAATTGGTTCGTGATGGTTCATGTTTTCTCTGAAATTCAATCCAAATTTTGGATTCAACGACTTGATTTTTTCAGTATTTGACTTTCACCCTTTTGGGTGAAAATTCTGAAAAATGAAAATGCTCTCTATTGTATTTCACGTGTTTGTGATTAGTGGGATTTGAGTTTGATTGTAGGGGAAGCTGAATGATGAGAGAAAGATTGTTGTGAAAGAAGTTATCACACCCTTTAAATAAAGGGAAGAAATAGTTCGGAATATGGTGAATTTGGTGAGTATGTTGCTCATAAAGCCTGATGCTAAAAATAATGTAAAGAAGGGAGATATAGAGAGTAGTGCAGAACTCTATGTTCATGTAAAACCAGCTTTCGGAAGAACCTTGAGTGATATTGTTATGTGGTTGTTTTGCTCCTGTACTTGACATACTTCAAATGGGTTGGTGACTAATTAGTTTTTGTTTTTTTCATTGTAAGTATGTATAATGTTAATTTAAGAGTAAAATTGTGTTTAAATTTGTATTATATATATATATATATATGTCTGAATGGTTTTTATATTTTAATTTTTAATTTTTAATAACCCTTTTCAATATAACAATATTGAAACTCAATTGTTTTTTTTTATTGCATTATTGGCATTAACAATCTAATGTTATATGAACTACTTAATTGAATAAGAACGATTATATGTACAAAATTTAATGTAGAAGAAGACATATAATTGTACACAGAAAAATATTTAATGGAATAAGAATTGTTATATATACAACATTTAATTTAGGAAAAGACATCATTGTATTCAGAAAAACACTTAATTGAATAAGAACGATCATATGTACACAATTGTTTTTTAGAAGAAGACATATAATTATACACAGAAAAACACTAAATTAAATAAGAACAATTATATGTACAAAATTTTATTTAGAAAAAGACATAATTCTACACATAAAAAACACTTACATCTTTAACCATTGAGTATATGAAACAATTCATGAAAATTAATAGTGTATTAGGAGTAACCCATTAGTGTTATTAGAATTACTTCATTGAACAAGCACGACCAATTAGTGTTATTAGAACTATTTCATTGAACACTATTTTATATTTTAATTTTAATATTTAATAACCGTTTTCAATATAAGAATATTGAAACTCAATTGTTTTTTTATTGCATTCTTTCTTGGCATTCACAATTTAATGTTACATTTTTGACATATTAATTTATGACAAACAGAAAAACTAAATTATCTCTCGTAACAGACTTAATTCACTTGCTCCTACCAATAAAAAATACTTATTTTCAATAGACTGACCGTTTGCAGTTTGAAATGGCTGCACTAGGTATAATATCAGAATTGGATCCAAAGCCACATTTATACCCCGAAACTAAAACACAAGTGCAAAAATACAATAGGGAGCATTTTCATTTTTTAGAATTTTCACAAAAAGGGGAAAAGCTAAATACTAGAAAAAATCAAGTTGTTGAATCCAGAAGTAGGTGAGTAAACATGAACCAATTAAAAATTTCTCTATTATGTTTATGATTTATTCCTTATACCTTGTAGACAGGACCAAAACCTCCCTCACCTAGATTGTGAATATCACTAAAATTATTGGTGACAGCAGCTAAGGTTTGGTAGGCAAAAATTTTCTGCTTTTTGCGCAGCCATTTCCTGTAAACTTAGACAATTCGTCTACCAAAAAATTAAACATTTTAAATAGACATTTTAAATAGAGATTTTGAAGAGGATATAGAGGATTTTGAAGTGTTTATGTGAAAAAAAAACAGCGAATGTGACACTTCTCGTCCTATGCATTGCTGGCGGTTTGTAATGAGAATGAATGTTTATGATTCCCAATTTCAAGCCCATAAACCGAAAACAGGAATGGGAAAAATAGAGAAGTATCAACAAAGTTATGATCTTATCCATCAAGAAAAAGAGATGAAAGCGAAGAGGAGTGACTCTTAATCCTGAAATCGTAGCCCTCTTTTTTTAATTAAAAAATCAAAATTTTAATTCCATGTCACATAACATAACAAGTAAGTGGGTAAAAAAAAAAAAAAATGGAAGTTTAAAGTATCATCTCCCTCAAGGTGCGGGTGGTTACAGAAATACATGCTAAGAAAGTGGTATGTTTAGAGTTTAAGGTGCGGGTAGTTTAGGTTGGTTTTCACTAAGTGTGCATATATACTAAGTGTGCAGGAAGACGTAGCGTACTCTTCCACATCCAAAAAGTTTGGTAAAGAGCATGAACACCAAAGGAATATGAAGCGGTGCAGACAATCCGAAGGTAAGGTTTTCCATTCATCTTTTAACAAAACTAAGATAGATAGAACTGATTAAATCCGATGTTTGTTCCAACCGTGATCAGCCATGGATGCACAGATACGTTGGGAGATGAAAAGACATGAGATAGATATTCGCGAGAACTTTAAGGAGAAAAAGTTTGATGCAGTTGGAACTCAGCAGTTCTATGCCGAGGGAGCAGTAGAAGACGTGTATGCTTATGAGGATGATGCAAGGGACACTAACCTAGCGTTTGGTCTCTCGATGCGTAGCGCAATGGTAACAGAAAATCCTTACGTAGCTGCAGGATGCGTGTTGTCCATGTTGAGTAGATCATGGGCCACGCTGGGGCCGTGCATTGGTGAGACCTGTGCTGAGAAGGGTATTAGATTTATAAGAGTCAAAGTCCCTTCTCAAGCAGAGCGTTTTATTGTTAACATAGATCACTCGAAGAAATTTACAAGGAGCGAGATACTGATATACCATGGGTATTTCATTCTTCTGATCTTGAAGAATGTATCCAGCAAAGACTACGATGCAGTTTTTACCAAGCATATCAATGATATGAAGGTTGTAGCAGGTTATCCAGAGGAGAAGGAGATCCGGCCGGTGTTCAAACTGAAAATGGCAAAAACTGTAAACACAATTCTGCGGTCTGATCGGCAGTTGTGTAAGCAGATTATAGAGTGCCTCCTGGAAGAGAGGGAGCGAGAAAAAGACGTAGGAAGGATTGCAAATTATGTATTAGAAATCATGGCATGGAGTGATTTGAATGCGTATAAGTGTATACACGAGTACCTTATGCTCACATCCTCACCGGTGTTTATTCATGAGGCCGTTCAGGCGGAGGTACGTCCATTGATGGAAGCCTTTGCGATGATAGCCAGATGCAAATACCCACAATTTTTTGTTTACTATGGGAGTTCTGAAGATGTCGGAAAACTGAAGAGGTTTAGGTTTCCCTTGCTGTCGACCATTGCAAAGATGGTGCAAGAGAAGACTAGCTCCTCTACTGCATTCCACTTTGTTATACCACTGACTGGAGAACAGGTAAAGATTGCAACAGAGCTTGCAGATTACCACATCAAGACAGTGAAGACAAGACCATTGGAAATGCCCTTCAAGTTATCCTAGAATATTTTTTCTAAGGTTCACAATTATTGGGTGCGTGTAGTAGGGAAGGGCTCCATTTCCCATTTTTTAAGAATAGTTTAATTAGTTGTTTAATGAATGTTTGCAATTCATTGATATCTTTGGTTAATGCACATCACCTTTTGAACCACTATCTCTTCTCTCTACCTATATTCTCGTAAGTCCTTGATTCAGTGGGTGTCTAAGATTGTGCTATGCCAATACCCGGTCCAACTTTCTGGAGATGTAGTCCAACTACAAGGTTGAGTTCCCACCTGTTATAACTGTTGAGATATATGGTAAACACAAATATAGTCTCTCTGGGTTATATATATAAATATATATTTATGGATTAAAAATAGTCGATCCATGGATTGAATTATTCCGGATTGAGTTAAAAATGGATCATCACCTAAGGTTCAATAATAAAGAAGGTAGAAATGTAGGACCATCAAGAGGTTTGTCTAAACCCGTCACTCTTGAAATAGTGCATAATAGGCTCTAGATGAACAAGAATGAGCAATTTGTCCAAGATGTGTGACTCACCTTCAACTTAGCAATTCGTGGGTAAACAAAGTCAGGTTGCCTTCGATCCACATTAAAAAAAAAAACTAGATTTTTTTGAATCCAATTCTAACCTGACTCAACTCGGACTAAACAAACTTAAACAAAATTGACTCATATATCTACAAATATAATGAGATGAGATCGTCTATGTTCACTTAAAGGGAACTCTTCAAAAGAATTAAAGAGACATAATTTGAGAGTAAATTACCTGTTCACTTGTAAGGATTTGAGAGAGGAAAAAGAAGAAACAAGGGATTCCATTATTTTTGTATCTATCCTCAAATGATTTAAGAGTGATTTGAATAAGATTACCATTATGTCCTCAATTTATTTTTTTTCTTTTCTTAATTCATGCTAGTCTACTAATAATGTTGCATAATTATGATAATAATATAAAAAAATATGGCTTTTGAAATTACGCTTAGAACAATAATTAATACTCCAAAATTTTAAATTGTTTATGAAAAAATGTTGAAAAAGTAAATATATTGTCTTTTTTTATTAAAATATATCTTTTTTAATTTATTCTTTTAAAAAAAATTATAAAACAAAGTTAACTCATTTAGATATAATTTTTATGCTATGTTTGGATTGGAGTGTGAATTTGAGGGAGTAGATTTGCATTGATTTGAGTTGATTTGTAGGTAAAAATGGAGTTGTTTTGATTAAGGGAACTATGGTATGATTTGAGTGGAAAGTTTATGAAAATTTGTGTAATAAAATTTAATAAATTATAATTTTTAATAGAGTAAATGGTATGATTATCATTTTACCCTTCAATGTAAATAGAAGAAATGATATTAAAATAAAATTAAAAAAATTATTTAAAATTAGAAAAATATAATTTATTAATATCATTAATAACTTAAAATAAATTATTATTATTCTCAATGATAACTTAAAATAATTTATAATATAGACTATTTAATTTATATCTCCACATTTATTTAAATTTATTTATTTTATATAATTAATTCATTTACAAAAGATATTTATTTGAATAATAATATTAATTATTATTATTACATAATACCAATTATTATAATAATTAAAATTAAAATTATATATATATATATATATAAAATATAGAGTATTATCCATATCCATATAATTAATATATAATTATTATATATATTTTATTATATAATACTAATTATGTAGGAACCTATGCAGGGTGTGAAGTCAGCAATCTTTCCTGCATACGTTCACAGAAAAAAAGAAACTAATAAATATAATAAATATAAATAAATTAAATTGTTAAAAAAGAGGGACAATAAATTAATTTTAATAGGATGATCTGGCTTTCTCTGTACATCTCTTTATTTTAAAGAGTGCCAAATTTTACAACTCACATCACATGCAAATCCACACTCACAAATCAGTGCAAACAAGCAGATCCAAACGCGTTTTCAAGTCACTTTCCATCCGCCTGAACAGTACTCATACGGATCCAAACACAACATTAATTTATCGCATCAATCAAATCAATCACAAATTTTCACAAATGTTACTCCTAAATTCACTCTCGTTCACCTCCAAATCTTTTAAAATGAACAACATAAACTTCACCCTCTAATCCAATCAAATTAATTATCTTCCTCTCTTCCAAATCAATCCTCACATGTGAACACATCCCCTAATGGTGTGTGTGGATTGGAGTGTAGATTTGAGGGAGTGGATTTGTGTTGATTTGTAAGTGAAGATGAGGTATGGATTTAAAAAAATAGTACGATTTGAGTAGATATGAATGAAAAATTTGTGAAAGTTTATGTATCATGTGATTGGTAAACTTTAATAAATTTTTATTCTTAATAGATTAAATTGCATGATTACCATTTTATCTTTTATGTTGTGTTTGGATCTGCATGAGTACTGTTCATGCAGATAGATAGTGAGTTGGATACGTGTTTGCTTCCACTAATTTGTGCTGATTTGAGAGGACGAATTTGCACATAAATTGTAGATTTTAGCACTCTCTAAAATGCAGAAAACACAAGGAAAAATAATTCATCACGTTAAAATTACTTCATTGTTCTTGTGTTTAATAATTTAATTTATTTATATTTATTATTTTCTATTATATATAATAATTATATATATATATATATATATATATATATATATATATATTTAATTTTTATTTTTTATATATTAATAATAATTAGTATTATATAATAATAATAACATTATTATTATTATTATTATTACTTAAATAAATATCTTTTGTAAATGAATTCATTATATAAAATAAAATAAATTTAAATAAATGTGGAGATATAAATTAAATAGTCTATATTATAAATTATTTCAAGTTATCATTGAGAATAATAATAATTTATTTTAAGCTATTAATGATAATATCAATAAATTATATTTTTCTAATTTTAAATAATATTTTTTATTTTATTTTAAAATCATTTATTTTATTTACATTGAAGGATAACATAGTAATCATACAATGTACTTTATTAAAAATTATAATTTATTAAATTTTATAAATCACATCATATACAAACTTTCATAAATTTTCCACTCATATCATATCCACTCAAATCATACTATATTTTCCTTAATTCAAACAACTCCATTTTTATCTAAAAATTAACTCAAATCATGACAAATTAACTCCCTCAAATCCACACTTCAATCCAAACACAACATTAATGTAAATAGAAGAAATAATATTAAAATGAAATTAAAATCGTTATTTAAAATTAGAAAAATATAATTTATTGATATTATCATTAATAACATGCAATAATTTATTAATATTTTCAATAAAAACCTAAAATAATTTAAATATACACAATTTAATTTACCAAACAAAAAATATATCTAGTTACATTTAGATTTATTTTATTTTATATAATTAATTCATTTAAAAAAATTAACATGTAACATATTACAAAACTACATTTATTTGAATTTTGTTCCTAATTAATAATAATAATAATATAATTATTATAATAATATTACAATTATTATATAATAATAATAATAATTATTATTATTAATTGAAAATAAATAATAATTATAAATATATAATTATTATAATATATATTAATAGATTAAATAACATGGATAATTACATAAATTTAATAGAAGCAAGTTATGTATTAGGACCATCTGATGGACTAAAATGAAATGGTATAAGATTATATATGAGATCATTATCGTCCTTTGGAATGATAGTGAAGTGCAAACACCCACTGATGGAGAAGACTAGGAATTCAAAACTCAAGATCTGGACAAAACAATATTAAGATATTTCATAACCAACTTTTTTCTTGCATATCATCAATCTTCTACTTCCACCTTCACCTTCACATCAACCCCATCTTCTTTTTCTTACTGCAACCCCTTCATTCAACCAACCACATAAAGCAGGTGCGTCACTCTCCTACCACAACTTTCATTTTACCTTTAAAAATACATTTTAAATTTATAATCCCCTGGAATACTATTTTATTTTATATTTTAGACTGTATAATTCAAAATTTATTTTTTTATTTTAAATTGTATAATTCAAAATATAATATTATTTTAAATTATATAATTTAAAGTGTAAAATAAAAAATTATTCTGGATCGTACAATTTAAAACATAAAAAATTAAATGTCTGTATTTTTTTATATTCTATATTATACATTTCCCAAACTGTTTTCTATTATGTAAACCAAAATTAAAGAAAAAATGAAATTTTCAAATGTATGGAGGTACAGAAAGAAAACTATGAAGGTGGAGGGAAGAAATACTAGTATCAAGTCTAAGCCTAAATTAAAAAAAAAAAAATAGTTAGCAATATTTGGAATTGGGATACTTTTGTATTTTCTTTTTAAGAAAAAATTGTTGAAGAAATAAACTCATATGCAATTGCGTATAGCTGGGGAGGAGAGAAGAGGAAGGGGGGTAAAGAGAAGAAAAGAAATTGAAAATCTAAATTGTAATGTGTGTGAATGAGAAGAAGACAGAGTGAAAGAATGAAGATTGTGAGTTACAACGTGAATGGCCTGAGACAGCGCATATCGCAGTTCGGGTCGCTCCGGAATCTGCTAAATTCATTCGACGCCGACATCCTTTGTTTTCAGGAGACCAAACTTCGGAGACAGGAACTTACGGCGGACTTGATCATGGCCGACGGTTACGAATCCTTCTTTTCCTGCACCCGCACCTCCCAGAGGGGCCGAACTGGCTATTCCGGTAACCCCTCCCCTCTCTCATTCATTCTTAAAATGCCCTACTTAGTTTCCTATTTTTTTTTTCCAGAGTATATTATTGCTTCTTTGTTTTTTATGTATCAATGCTCATTAGCATATCAAATGCGTACTTTTTTATTGTTTAAAAATATATTGATAAGAAAAATATGTTATTAGCACACTCTTTTGAACTCTCTCTCTCGTGAATTAGAATTGATTAGAAATCACAAAAATTTACTGGGTCACACAAGTAGTTAATTATTCTGTCCTGATTTTTGTAATTTTCAATAATTTTTTATCAATAATAGAAAGTGGAAGAAGAGGGTATTACTTCCTATAGAAAATTACAAATTATGATACCTTAAGGTTGGTTCTAGTTTAAGGGCCAGTCTCCACCATCATGGTGAGACAAGTTTCTAGCTTGTTGGTACCTCACCTTGTCTCAAACAGGATTGCGTAAAAGGAGGAAACTTGTGGGAAACAAAAAACAAAATTACATTATCATGATTGACACTTACTTGATAAGAAGTGAGACTCCACAATTTTGTATTTTTTAATAATTTTTTTAAACTCTAAAGAACTTCTTTGAAAGAGTGTGCTACAAAGTGTCTAAATCATACTTCTGAGGTAACATATTGTGTTGTGTGTGCAGGCGTTATTACGTTTTGTCGTGTAAAATCAGCATTTTCTAGTAATGAAGTGGCATTGCCACTGGCAGCAGAAGAAGGCTTTACTGGACTTCTGGAAAACTCTCAAGCTAGCAAAGATGAATTGCCGTTCATGACAGATGATCTAAAGGAATTTTCGAAAGATGAGCTTATAAGTCTTGATAGTGAGGGGCGATGCATTATCACGGATCACACACACTTTGGTGAGTACACGGGAGGGAAAAAATTGAAACCAGTTGTGTGAAGCATGATACATTAGTGTGATTAGAAAAAGAAGTATATATTTTTTTTTGACGTATTGAATACATGTTTTCAATTCTGTTCAGTTCTTTTCAATGTGTATGGGCCTCGAGCTGCAAATGATGACACGGAGAGGATTCAATTTAAGCAAAAATTTTACAGCGTATTACAGGTATTTGGAATGTTCATATGTTAATGGAATCCGTAAATTATTCAACCAAATTCAGAAGTTAATAATTAGAATGTATGTTTGAAAAGTTTGAATTGGTTCATCCAATTGCATCATTGCTAAGAAAATTTGACTGGAATATTGTCTGTCCATCAGAACGTGTTCAGAGCAGAGCGAAGTAACTATAAAGCTAGTTTTTAAAAGTAGTATATTACTATTTATTTTGTTTTACCTGTAAATCAATATGATTCAGTGAACACTAAATATCAAAAGAAGAAAATCTACTTTTAAAAATATAGGACATCAATATTGTAGTTTATGTTTGATGTTCATTTCTTGTGCCTCTGTTAAGTTTTACAAAACTGAAACTTTCCATTTCTCTTGTTTTCTGGTTGATTGATGTTGATAGTCTCTTTAATAGAAAAGATGGGAGTCTCTCCTGCATCAAGGAAGGAGAATATTTGTTGTTGGTGATCTCAATATTGCCCCATTTGCAATTGATCGATGTGATGCAGGACCTGATTTTGAAAATAATGAGTGAGTTTACTACCCGAATTCTATGAGGCATCTTTGGTGGTATTAAATCTCACATGCTAATAGTTGTCTTAATTTTTTTTTTCCTGAATTTTTATATGTAGATTTAGAAAATGGTTCAAATCAATGTTAATTGAAAACGGTGGTAAATTTTGTGATGTCTTCAGAGCTAAACATCCTGACAGGTATGGATACTCTGTATTTCTAAATATCAGATGTGATCTGTAGGTTTCTCCTGGAAAATTTAGTGATATTGATACTTAATCAGCATTATTATTTTTTTTATGGGAATTTACATCTTTAATATGGGATTATATTATTTTTACTTTCATATTGAAGTAGTCTTTTTTGAAATTCAGACTACAAGAATTTTTTTTTCTTAAATAATGAACTATGTTTTAACTTTTAATCTTATATTTAGTCTTTTGTCTGACACATTTCTCTTCCATGCGGCTACTGGCTAGTAATGTACCATCCTCCATATTTCCGTTCTTGTCTTTTCAAATGTTACATGGTGTTTTCAATATTATGGGATCACACCTTCAATATGACAAGTATTGATCTTCTTAAATTATATATGTACACTTCGAGATTGTATGCAGAAGGGAAGCATACACCTGTTGGTCGCAAAGTACAGGTGCAGAAGTATTCAACTTTGGGAGTAGAATTGACCATATTCTGTTTGCCGGTTCATGCCTACATGATTCAGATGACCTGCAATGCCATTGTTTTGTAAGATGTCATGTCAACGAATGTGACATTATGACACAGTACAAACGGTGTAAGCCTGAAAGCATACCGAGGTATTATGCAAGCCTTGTATGTGGAATCCTAAGCTCTTTTGCCTGTGAACCTAGGTGGTTATTTTTATGATGTAAATGTCATGTACTTTGTGAAACTTAACATGCCCTTGTGTTTTGGATCATTTGATATTACACATTTATGAAATTTGCAAAGATGGTATTGCTCCTTTCATAACTTGTTTTTATTTTTCTCTTTTCATAGTTTTCCTTTGTATTCTATTGAAAATTACACGTCGATTAAAAATAAGGTCAATTTACAATATATAAGTGAGTGCAAACCTCACCTTACAAACTGATTTTTAAGGTTGAATTAGGCTAAAAGTCCACTTTAATTTTAATAGACTTTTTATTTTGTTTTGAACTCATAGTGTGGTTATTCACCTTTACTCTGTTAAATGGCTCAATATTTGGATGCATATGTGCTGCATGTGTCTTCCTCAAGGTTGGGATATAACTTAGTTGCATGATCTGCTCAGTGCCCATAGGTGGAAGGAAGGGCGCAGCATTAAACTGGAAGGATCTGATCATGCTCCAGTTTTTATGTCTTTACATGAAATTTCTGAGGTCGCTCTGCACAGTACTCCTTCCTTATCTGCTAGATATGTTCCCATGATTCATGGCATACAGCAAACTCTGGGTACCAAACATCGTTTCTTCTTTGGATGAGAGTTTCTTTTTATACACAATTTTTTGTTTACGAACCTTCTCTTGCAGTGTCAGTGTTGATGAAAAGGAAAGTTTCTGAACAAATTAAATCATGCAAGATGGCACATGAAGACATTGCAATGCATAGTACTTGTGAGGGAGAAGAACCAGCTAACAAAGCTGCTTCATCTGCAACCAGTCCAAATGAATGTCGATTTCTTCCAAGACAGGTTTATGAAGGTAGCATTTTGAAACCAAATGAACTTTCCAGAGGTTCTTCTCAGGAGGCTGTTTCTAAATCAGTGAATGAAAGTGAAAAATCAATAATGCACAAGTGTAAAAAACCCAACAAAAAAGCTAGAAATAGTCAATGGTCCCAGCTCTCACTTCGGTCATTTTTCCAGAAAAGTACAAATCTTGACAATGACATCAGTTGCTCCTCGTATACTGATTTCTCAAATAGTCAGGATGAACCTTCTCTACCCAACCCTCAGTTACATGAAACTCCTACAGTTTCTGATCACAGTATCAGTCCCAGGCAATGTTCGTTGGATACTGATGCATATGATCAGGATTTAGCTGGGTCAAAGGATAGTTCCACAAAGGAAGAAAAGAGTAATGTGGCTTCATTAGAGTGGCAAAGAATACAACAGTTGATGCAGAATAGTATACCTATTTGCAAGGGCCATAAGGAACCTTGTATTGCTCGGGTAGTGAAGAAACAAGGACCAAATTTTGGCCGCAGATTCTATGTTTGTGCTCGCGCTGAGGTAATCTGTTTCCATTGAGTGGTTTTAGGCACTGATTATGCTTCTTACTCTGACAGTTATTTTTCTGCATTGAACTCTAGTTTTGTGAGGAATCAACTCAATCCATCTGTCAATCTAAGGACTTTAGTCACCTGTTAAAATTAAAACAATATTGATCTTTTAGTTGATTTCAAGGTTGTCAAATTCAATAGTTTATGAAAATTTATTGATGATTAGTAAACTAGATTCGTAGAGTTTACCATGATGCAGCAATTTAGTTTTAGGTACTAAATTGAAAGGTCATATATATTAGGACCAAAATGAGGATTCAGTCTTGTAAGAGTTAGCATACTTACACCATATAATAAGTGAAGAAAAATAATAAGCATTACTTGTTTTAATGACCTATCTTTGAGCTTGTCACGAGTATGTACGGGTTATGTTATTATATTTTTCTGTTTGACCTTGTGTTTTTTGGGTTTGTCATTTCTTAATTTGAGTAACACCAGCCTACATAATAGGTGGTAAATATTAAAGTGATTTCTACTTACAGGGCCCTGCGTCTAATCCTGAAGCAAATTGTGGTTACTTTGGATGGGCTTCTTCAAAGTCTAGGAATAAATAATGGAAGAGAATGGATGATTCCATAAACCCTCCTCGTCCAACTTTCTTTCATAACGACTATGTGGATCTAAAATACCAGTTTTGCATGATTATGATCATTACTGAGTTCCTTCAAGAATGTCCACCCTCAAGACAAGTACTCTTGTAGGGTTCTCTTCTGTTGTGTAAAATCAGCTGTTGCAACCATATATGTAAAAGAGGTGTGTTAGAGCCTACAACTCCCAGCAAAACTTTCTTTTATTGGTATTTCAGATTATAAAATTGTGAATGAAGCTTATTGGATAAAAAGTCTGACCCATATAATTTTATGATTTTGAACAAATTCTGACCAATACAAAGAAATCAATACGCAGAGTATAAACTTTTTTTTAATCTTTGTTCTATTTTTAAATAGAGAAAGACAGCAAGATCAATTTGATACAAAGATTTGCATTATAATTATGTCATGAAATTATTATAAGATAATCATTTCAATATTTACAATAATTATTGAAATTTACAATTTTAATAATCCAAGGAGAGAGCTACTGTACTGCAGAAAGTGAATCTTGACAAATGACAGGTTTGGCCATTGAGCTAGAAAGGGTGATTGATATCAAAGCAATGGATAAGCATTATAAATACTTGGGTCTTCCAACAACTATTTCATTGGAAGATCTAAATCCCAAGTCTTCGAATTTGTTAAAGGAAGATTGTGGGGTTTGGATATGAGCTTCAAAATTTATTCCTGCATGTTTGAACCTGGTGTTGCAGAAGCGTTAACATATAGGTGGGGTTTGGATTTGGCAGAAAACTATGTTTGAGAAACACTTCTGAAACTGATTCTCAAGTTTTGTCAATGGAAGAAGCAACCAACTTCGTCAGGAGCTTATTCAGCAAACATTATCCATGACTGCAGAATCATAGCTACAGAAATCCATAGCCAGGTTTACTCTTCTTTTGGTTCGTTGTACAGTAGTAATAGTTAAAATGTTGTAAAGATTGTCTATAATTTGGACGGAAAATTTTATGTATTTATCAATGATTGAAATAAACGTTATATTTCCTTTTATTTCATATAAAAAAAAGGCTTAAATACATTTTTTGACCTCATTTTTATAGTATTTGTTGCGGATGGTCCTCATTTTAATCGAATGTTAAAATGTTCATCATTTTCGCAATTTGTTTTATTTTGTCCTTCTATGTGACGTCGTTTAAATTAGTAACAGAGCATTGCACATGTGGCACTGTTTGTATTAGGGTGTGTTACGTGTATTGTACAGACATGGTAATTAGATATTTGGGGATAAATAGGGGAGCTAGGGTTTTGGTAAGGAATGTTTGGGCACAAACAAACTCCAAAATAGAATTACAAAACCCTAACTCACTTACCTCGTTGATGATGATTAACTGGAAAATTGAAATGAAGAGCGCGACTGCAATCCAACAATGAAATGACAAGTATTAGCTGCTTCCTCTGCAAATTCGAGCTCAAGAAAGACGAAGATGAAGAAATCGCCTCCAACGATAAAAAACGCGACTGTAATCCAACTCAAGGCCTAATTGCAAAATTTCTCCCAAATTGAAAAGTTAACGTTAATTAGTCATTTGTACAGTACACGTAACACACTTTAATGCAACTTAAACTCAATACAAACAGTGTCACATGTACAGTGCTCCGTTACTAATTTAAACGACATCGTATAAAAGGACCAAATAAAACATGAATTGCGAAAATGAGGACCATTTTAAACATTTGGTAAAAATGATGACCATTTTAAACATTCTGTCAAAATGAGGACCATCCGCAACAAATACTACGAAAATGAGGACGAAAAAGGTATTTAAGCCTAAAAAAATTAACTAGTTTTGTAACACCCCATTTAAATAATATCCTTAATTTAAATGAAATGTCACACCGATATAGTAGAAGAAACAAATCCGGAAGTATAACCACTACTCTTTACAATATCCAAAAGAAAAAAAAACTAGACGAAACCAATGCACACCACGATGCCAGATACAAAGTATAATACAAGAACTTGACAGTAGTTATTAAAGTACTAAAGGACAAAATAGTATATGGGCCATAGCCCTATGAGAAAGCCCAAGACAGTAGAATCTAGCCCAGATGGGCTACGCCGGTGTTCCTCGCATCTGCTCACATCAATAAATTGATGATCATCGCAAAAGGAGAAGAACCACACACAAGCAATCAAACAAGCAACAGGATAAGCTAGAGTACAAAGCAGTTTATCATACAATTACATGTTATTTCACATTCCAATCAGTACATCTCATCCAAACATGTTATGACCTTTCAAACAATACACTAAGACTCAAACTCGACTCATCCGGATACATATAATTTAGTCGGATTCAGTGGATGCTTGCACTTGTGGATTTCTCTGCTCACCCCCGAGCTAAGTGTTACAATGTTACAATGTCTCAACCCCCATACACAAGGTTAGCCCTTGATGAATTTCAGGCCTCCGGCTACTCTCACCACAAGAGTCAGTCCGCTCTATGTGAGACTAACTGACTCCTTAGAGTGTCAGGATGCAACCTAACCTTGAATTATTACTAAATTATATAGATGGGGCACCACCATGAACTCCCACTAACAGGGGTCATGAAATTACGTCCCGACCACTGAAGCACCACCATAAGGTCTCACCTAGAGGCTCATGGAATTACGGGTCCTGACAACATACCAATCATATTCAAACAATCATGTAATATTTATCATGCTTATAAATCTCATGCCAACCTTTATAATCCATCCTCATACATGTTCCATGTTGAATCCATTCCAAATCATCCCTCCTAATCCATGAATATAGAAGTGTAATTCATACCGACACCATGCCACTTTGATTACCAACTATCTCATACAAGTCACATGCCAAGATCATGTTAAACTTATCAATCACAGACCATAAACCATTCTACTCATACTCATTTGCCCAATTCATGCTTTTAAAAGTAATTGAATCAATCCACAAGTTCAAGTTAAAGTAAGGAATTAAAATTCTACAGCAATTCTCGCTTAAGCTAGACTAATCTCACTTAAGCTAGACTAGTCTCGCTTAAACTAGAAATTCTCGCTTAAGCTAGAAATTCTCACTTAAGCTAGACTGATCTCGCTTAAGCTAGAAATTTCCGCTTAAGCTAGACTGATCTCGCTTAAACTAAATTGACAGATTTTCACTGGTTTCAACATGTAAAAACACAAAATCCCAAACAACAAAAATTTAAGAAAACACAAGCACGTTGTATAAAACGTTGGCATCATATTTCATGCTTTAAAAGGGTAAACAAATCAATCATGGGAGCATACAAACATTTAAACAACTGTGTTGTTAATCTCGCTCAAGCTAAGGAGCTCTCACTTAGGCGACAGGGTCTCTCGCTCAAGCGAAAAGCTTTCGCTTAAGCAAGATTGAAAACAGAGAGTACTTCGAGTTCTCGCTCAAGCTAGCCCATCTCGCTCAAGCGAGAGGCCTTCGCTCAGGCGAGCACTCGAAACCAAAGGGGGGAGAGTTACTGCCATTCTCGCTTAGGCGAGAGCTTCTCGTTTGGGCGAAAAATAACTCGCTTAGGCGAGCATAGCAGATCTCACCTGCTCTCACGCATGCAAAGCAAAAAATTCATCCATAATACACAAATTATTTTCACACCATCAAAAGCACATCAAATCATCAAGAGCACCCAACAGAACCAAAACAGGCACATTATTTATAAAAGCATTAAAAAAAATCCTAACTTCCCTTACCTGGGAAGAGCTAGCCAAAAGACTCGTATACCCAAACAGTGAGCACCACAGTTCTGGGAACAACTTACTAAGCTGGAAAAAATGTTAGAACAGAGGAAAACAAGGTTACCAAGAGGGACCCTTGTTGGAATCAAGACAACAATGCTAGACAAAATGGAAGTACAAGATGAGGGATAACTTACGTGAAGAAGGAATGAGTTCGAACTAGCTTGACCATGGTGGTACTGAGCCCTAGCAGAGTTTTTGTGGAGAAGAAAGATAAGCGTGAAAGCACTAATTTTGGCAAATGAGTGCAGAATGAAGGACCTTGGCTGTTTTAGGAGCTTTGACACTTTATGGACCAGCCTTTAGATCCAACTAATTAGGGTGGGCCTTTAAAAATAATGGCAGAAAATAAAGTGGATCTTACAAGTTTCGCCTATAACAAAAGTGGTAGTTGAGTTTATTTAATATTCTTGATTTCACGAGTATATTCTCTGAATTAGTCTTGGAGATGATTCTTGCAATTGAATATAAAAGTATTTTTTTAAAATTGATTTAACTTTAAATTTGAAAGTTTTGTATTTAAGTTCAATGAACATATTTTCTTGTTCTTTCTTATAAATGAGTCCATTGGTGATTTGAATTAATCAGAGTAAACATGTTGCTTTATATATTAAAGATAACTGCATCCGTTTGATAAAATATCAATAATAATAATTTTAATATTTTACTGTATCGTATCATTCTTATTAAAATAAATTTAATGTTGACTTCAATAATATTTATTTTATCTATATCTCAATATTCATGATTGAAGAATAAATTAACAAAATATAAATATTTTATTCTAATTTATACATGATGTTTTTATCGGATTTGACCGGCCGGTCTCAGGTATTTGATTAGGTTGATATAAAATCGAGTTCCAAATTACGAGAAAATCTATTTGCAAAGAATCTTTTATGCTTAAATTGGTAAGAGATTTTGATTGAATATATGGAAGTAAAAACAATTATGAGAAGATTATTCTTTCCGTGGCGACATATATATTGATTATGAATATGATCCTGCGAGGTCATCATATGCCTTCCCGTCATCATTTAAAACCTCATACGAAATCTGAGTGGAACAATTTGTTCCAAAAATGAATTACCAGTTTTTATACTAACTTAAATCTGCCAAATGCATTGGTTATGTATCTAACGCAAGTTATCTTCCACGCATTATCAAAAGAAATAATAAGATAAATCAGATAATAGAAAAAGTGAGTTTTCTTGTCCATTATCTTGCATAATAAAAGAAAAAGTCCATTAGCTTAAAAATAGTCCATGCCACGGAGTTGCAAAACCCGGTCCTCTGAAAATACAACATCCAGAAGCAGAGAATAAAAAATGTATGTTCAACTAAAAAAGGAGAATTTCTACAGTTTCTTTGTACAAAAGGAAAGAAAGACAGATTAGAGAAACATATACAGGAAGAGTTGAAGTGACTCGGTACAATTCTTCAGCATGTACCCTCCAGTAAGATTAAGGAAAACTGTTAATTCTTAACAAACTTCAACCCAGTTCATGCCAGAATTGGAAAACATTACCAAGATCCGGTCATGATGAGTCTCAGATACCACTTCCAATTTTAAAATCTGAGAGAGTGGCAGATTCTCGAGCCTCAACTGTTGATGGTACTTCCTTCTTGTCAAACCCAAAAAAGGAGCAATTCTGAAATGCATCCAGGCTGCTTGCTATCAAGCGATTCAGTCCACTAAGACTGTCACTAAAAATTAGATCTCCGGTATGGTACTTAGTTGATGATGGTATATCCAAATCCAAAGGTCCCAAGGAATCGGGCTGCCACATGATAGAATCAAAAAAACATAGTGAGAAATAAAGTCAGACGCACTGTATATTAACAGTTCAAAAGTTCTTGAAGATCAGATTAACTATTTGTTTGATAGTTCAGAGTAGCAGGATGTAAATAAGATGGTAATAACTCCCTGACATAAGCTTCCAACGAATTGTATTTAAGTGAATCTAACAGCTACAAAGAAGTCGTGGACTTTAACATTGAAAAAAACCGAAGTATAGAAGAAAAATACCCAATATATATCTGCTAGCGCACTAAAATCCTTTCCTAAATGATCCTGGATATCTGCATCGGACTCGGAACTGTCCATAGGCATACGGTCTGATTGAACAAAATCATCCCCAAGCCCCTCCCTTTCAGGTGACAACTGCAATAAATACTATGAAAGTTAAAATTTCACTTCGCAAGCAATGTCTAGTAATAACAGTTAAGACGCACTACCTCATCCAATTTCTCAAAGCTTCTTTCAGGAACCTTTTTCTCGGACTCAAAAGAAGCAAGTGGAGACAAACAAGGACGATCAGCATGAAGAATGGGATCTTTTCGAAATAAAAAGGCATCACAAGTTTCTTCAGCATCCCAGATGGAAGACATATGGGCTGCCAGCGACGATTGTCCCATCTTGTCTTGGTGTCTAGATATGTGAGCAGCAATAGCAGCATCAAAAGAATCGCTACTAAAAGGAATTTGCTGAACATCATGACAATTCTCAGCAATAGGACGATTGATGCAGTCATCTTCGAGATCCTGGGACACTCCTGAAAGTAGATCCCCCACGCTAATGTTGGTAAGACTGTCAGCCCATTCTCCAGCTGACAGTCCTGTTCCACCGCTTAATCTTAACTCATCCTGAATATGAAGAACTTAAAAGTTATGGAAGTTGATTGAACAAATTATGCAATTCAAATGATCAGATACAAAATAGCCTCGTTAATGTATACCGCTCAACCTCGAAGTGCATAATTGAAACATAACAATCTAAAACAGGAGGGAAGATAAGCCCAAGCTCACAATAAATGAGAAAATTTATATCATGAGACCCAAAAAAAGTACAATAAAGCAGCCAATTAAGATCCTTCGGCACAAGTTGAAAGTCTAAAGTAGAACTACCCGGCTAATAGAAGAAACAGATCGAGAGGATTGCAATTACCAAGTCTTCTAACTGCGTAGTTACAGCTCCATCCCTGACATCTTTTTCATGCCACGATGTGTTGGCTGTAGGACGACGAGATTCCTCAGAGCTTGTATTGAGGTAAGCATTGTTGCCTCTGGTGTTGGGCACACCAGATGAAGAGGTCATGAGAGTATGGTTTCTGTTCATGGATATTCTGCAACCTTCAGAGAGCTCCATGGAATGAGTGTTAGCTGATGGCGTAGGAAATGAAACTGAATTCACAATCTGATCCTTAGAATTATACACACTACTTTTGGATTGCGTGAGGACGGAGCCGGATGCTACAGGCACTTGCATATTTAATAACCCAAGTTCAGAATTGGAGAACCAACCATACCTTCACAAAGATAAGTGAATATGATCATTACAATGTAAATATTCATCAAAACATACACACACACCCCGGCTTAAGGTTGTAAGCAATGTCAGGTACGGTTTCAACATGATTACACAAAAACAATTTATGCCCAGCATTTCTCGCTAGATATTCTAAACATTTAGAAAACTCAAACTAAATATAATACAAAACATAAAAAAATTCAATGTCCCTTTTCCTTTTAGGTACATTATCATAGGATGAAGGAGAATCAACTATACTAAAAAAATACCTTAGTCATCTTGTCAGGTGCATTATCAAGGGAAGGTAAAAAATTAATACTGATAACCAATTTAAAATATTTGCCATGTTGGTCATATTTTTTTCTCTAATTTATGTACGTGTATGTCTGCATATGACCCAGTATCCTATATTTTGGATATCAGCTGTTGAAATACCTGTCAGAGAGTCTGTGTTTTGTTTGCATAAGCTGACTAAAGTATAGGCTATCGGTTTCTCAAAGTGAAGAGTAAAGGACCTTTTTTTCTAAACATTAGTCACATTTACACTTTTATAAGTATGTCAAGTTTTGCACGTGAAAAATATTATTACAACTTTATCTATATATTGCAACCAACGAATCAAAAGCAAGGAATTGGAATCTATTTAAATTATATTCTATATATCTTATTTTTAATTAATCCCATGCATTTTAATAAAATAGATCCACTAACCTTTCATGCTGTTTTCTTTTCTCATGAATGTTCTCAAAACCCCATAACGACTTAAAACACTCAATAAATACTTAAAGCTGTCTTGATAAAGAAGGTAAAGTAACTCAGTTGGCTTTCCAGTTATAGCATTTATTGTATGTCAAGATTCCTCAAAACATTTTTCTCGTTTATATAATAAATGGATTTTCACATTTTCTTTTATCTACCAATCATATTGCTAACATTACAATTAAATCATCTGTCTTACATGTCTCTACTTATGAACTTCAAATATGACAATAAACCAAGAGGGCAAGATAAAAGAGTTACCTTAAACGAAATATGGGTGGACTTCCAACCATTGCATAAATATCAGCTGCACTCAGAGTAGATTCCTGGGTCCATCTCTGATAATTAAACAAGTTTTCCCTTTGAACACCATAAGGAAAAAGCATTAATTCTCCAACCGCTATGCTAGAATGACCCCATTTACGGTTTAGATGTTCCAAAATTGAGGATATCTTCTTTCGAGTACTAAGTGTAAGCTCCAGGTGTGGATTATGCTTATCCTAAAAGGAACAAAAAAAATATATATATACAATAGTTTCCAGAAGCTATTTCACATTGCTACAGTAAGATGCTTATAGGTTTTCTCTATACTCACCACTTCCAATGCTCTTCGAGTGGGTTCATCGATTGGGAATAACTGGAGCTTAAGTTTCATACTATTCACATTGTTATCAACAAATTGATTTTGCGGACATGAGGGTAAAGATGGCAGGACATAATCAGTTGGATCAGAACATTTTTCTCCTGGAATAAAAATAAGAGTGAAGTTACAGAAGATCTGAGAAAGCCCTTGATGAAGCAAGGATAGGATAAGAAAAAGTGTGATAGCTACCTGGATTCTCCTGGTCTTGTTCAATCTCTCTAACAGTTGCAGCTCGCTCCAAATGCTCTGCAGCATCTGCAACTAAAGAAACGCCAGCAATTGCAGCCTTCTCCCATTTCCTATATGCAGCAGTTGAAATCATACCTGAAAGAGAGACAGCGAACTTTTTTTATTGTAAAGGAAGTAAAATTATGATTGATGACTTTAAATATAAACTATCCAATAGTCATGAAGGAAAATTGATTCAAAGCAGAAAACAGGTAAAAGATATCTTGAAGGGAACCGAAAAATAATCACCAGATTTCTTTCGTTGCCTTGTCGATTTCATGGTATTTGAATCTCCCTTGGTGGTACTACGGCTAACACCCATGTTTATATTGCGCTTCATTGATGATTTTGAAGGTCCCAATTTTAGAATATTTTGACTATCAACAAGAACCAGTTTAACTGCACGGGCCTCATTTCCTGATGCTCTACCCTGATTTGAGACTGTGGTAGGCACAGGAGGAAGACAATTCCCCCCCTGCAGGGGTCGCTTCCTTACATTCTTCTTTCGGTCCTTCAATAGTTGATGCTCCTTTGAGACAAAAAATATATATCAGCTCCAGAAACATACATGATACAGAAGATATTAAAAAATCAGAACTTCCATGAAAAATATAAAAAGCTTTCACTAACCAAGGCTTCTAAAAATATTTTAAATCTCCGGGGCTTCAGGTGAAGCTTTGAGGCTTTGCAGCTATACTTTTCCAATAAAGACCACCTGTGTCACAGGTAAAAGCGAGAAAATTCAATGCTGAAGACTCTCTTAAAAATAGTAATATATCCGCTACTCTTATTCAGGATATCACAATAATATGATAAAACTATAGCATGCACTGTCAATAGAGCAATTGACTCGTTCTAAGAGAATCAGTGAAGGAACTGTAAGTTGACAAGAGGATTCAAAATGTAGCCAGCTGACCACATATTGGCACGAGAATCAAGAGGAAAAAGGGATGAAAACAACAGGAAAGAGAAAGTGGAAAGCCCTTTAATTCCCCTTGTTATTTTTTTTTTCATCATGTCTCTATAATTTTATCATTAAGATGAGGGATACCTCTTGCATGGAGCTTAGTCTCATTTATTTCTATGGTTAATTCCAAATTTTTATAGACTGCCATAACATTTAACATGTTTGACATCTCATGCTGTTAACAAGTATTAAGTGATGTGACAATACATCATAGGAGGATGGGGTAAGCTGTAAAACTCTTTCACTTAGTATATAAAAATAAAACTCAAATCAGAAATCCAACTAGTTATCTTTGAAGGTATTTACTTTTTTAACATTCCATATTTCCAAAGCATAGGATGTCTCTGAGTCGTTACATTCCTAATATACCTTTCAGTCACTTGAGAAGAGTTGAACACAAGAAAACAAAAGGTACGTGGAAATGTAATAATCTCTCATCATTTACATTTTTTATAATTACAGGAGACACTATGAGGAGGGTAAATAACTACAACTATCATTCACCAAGTTATTAAACAGTCCAGTCTAGTCTCAAATTAAAAAAGGTCTTTAAGCAGGGAAGTTATGTAACTTTAAGCACGTTAGTGAAGAATTTCACCCCTTAATATTTTCCTACTACCAAAAGTGTTTACCCTTATGGTCTAGGCTTGACACATTTCAGTACCTGGGCATGTTCCCCTCCCATTATCAACCTGTTCTTTCCATTATTTTCCTATATCTATACAATAAAATCAACTAAACTCCAGTCCTTCACCCATTCTCCATCATCAGCCCTTTACATATTTAATAGAAATAACTTCTTGGTGGACAAATATTCTAGTCTTACACACACTTTCACACACATGTACATAAAGCCATTTAACGAACAACCACTCCAAGTAAATTGTTACCAGCGAAGCATTGCAGCATTAGTATCTTTAGAGTTTTTGGCATCCAAACATAGTCCTGGACCAAGAAGTTTGTTCATCCGCCTCACAAGCCGGTAGTAATAATGCCTGACCTGCAAGTCAACCCCCACACATAGAGAAGTAACAATTCATGATATTGTTCACAATTTAAACATAATGAATGGGAAAATGCAAAGGGATAAGAAGCCACATGTAGTTGTAACGGATACCTGATCCTTGTTTTTACTTTGTACACGGGAAGTGATTTTCTCAAAATTCTACACAATAATATTTCAATCAGCAATCATTATGATACCATATGAAACAAACAAAGTAAAGTTTAAATAATAACGCCAAAGATGATGTACCTTCCCAACTTGTCGCAATGCAGTGAAGAAACTCTCCTCCTCTTGTCGAGTCCACGCAGCCCACTGCCTGGTTGGTTTTTTTGTAGCTATATATGACACCAAACAATTAGTCCTTTAGCTTCCCATTTCAACAACTACATGAGTCAAACTCAACTGCTCAGTAAATTAAAAATAAGAATGATGGATGCACAGAACAGACCTGGCTGCTGAGGAATAACAACATTTGCCACAGATGAGGAAACACCAGGATCCCCATTTTGAACTGAGACAACAGGCTCTGGCTGAAATTGAGTATTTGAATCGTGAGAGATTTGCGCCTCAGCCTCCATTTTTTTCCTTTGTTTACATGCTCGTCTTTCTTATGTTGAAGTCTGAAGAGAGAAATGGTATACATTTATGTCATACAATCCTCTCGTATTTCAATTAGCACAACTGAGGAACATATATACATACAAAAGCATTACATAGGGATGGGTCCAAGCCCATATTCATTATGTGTCTAGCAAAGTTCGATTTCTAATTCAAATTTACCATATCATTCAATTTCATTGAAAATTAAAATTATAGAGTATCAAAATCATGCCTCAACTGCAACGCAGGATCATAAGTTATGAGGAAAAGGGATCACAATTATTGAATAAAGATACATATCATAACGCACAATGTAGGTTAAAAGCACACAAAAAAATAATAATTCACACTCCGATTAGTTTTCCACAAAGATATCATCAGCAGACATTTAAATGATGCGTAAAATTCATTTTATTCGAATTTCGTAAAACTGACAAGCAGGAATCGAGTATGTAACACGAGGACATAATCAAATTGAAGCTCAAGGAACGAAATATTTTACCTTGTGAGCCGATATCACTCGATTTGATGAGTTTCGGAAACGGAACAACGGAGGAATTGCGAGATGCTGAGGGTGGATGGTAGCGAATCGAAGGGAAATTGAAAATCTGCAAACCCTAACGCGATGTAGAATGATGATAGAAGAAGCAAGATCGACGAAGCTGAATCTTCTGTTCTTCTAAATCTAAACGCTTCGTTTCCAGTCTTTGCAATTTTTTTAAGAAAATATTACCAATAGTCCTTTATTCCCTTTTTATTACACTATGGTCCCTTGATAATAATTTGAAATTTTGATGACTTTTAAATAATATTAAATAACGCTAAATTATTGATAATATTAATAGAGAAAAAAAACCTTTGCACTTATGAAATAATTTTACAACTCATTCTAGGTCAAAAATATGTAATAAGTTTATTACTATTCCAACCAACGTTGAAAAGTCATAATTATTGTATACATAACAGTTATATTGTAATGTTATATCCACTATTAAAAAAATGTATTCTTATATTATAGGGTTACGCTAGTAATTTGTTGTTAAAGATATGTTCTTAAATTCAATTTGCAACTTCAATCTTTAAATTTACATATTTACAAGTCATTCATCGATCTCTTATTATTTTTTCAAATTTTTTAAACTCTTTAATCAATATATTATGAGTGTTAATATATTGGATTAGGGTGCTCTAACCACGTCAACCTTCAAGTATTTTTCACACAACTTCAAAGAGGAGCAATGTGACCTTTGTTGTGGTCATCCATACACTTAACATCTTAGTTGTCATTGGAATCTATGTTGTCACTTTGGGTTAGGTTAAAATGTACTAACTTAATTATGAATTCAATTGTTTTAAAAATTTAAAATATTATAAAAGTTGAATTAAATTGTTATATTTTAACTAAATTGAATGGTTTCTAAAAAGAATTATTTTAACTAAATTGAATTACAATCTCCGAAATTAAAATATATATTCTAAAATAATTTATGTATTGATAATAATTCATATATATATATATATATATATATATATATATATATATATATAGCTTAAATAATTTGAATATTATTTAAAGTTGTTTGATTTAATTTAATTGACTCAAATCATATTATATTTAAGTTAAATTCATTTAAAGTATTTTGAGGATTAATTTTATCAGATTAGTTTTTTAATTTAATTCAGCCTTAGAATATTTCGGTTAAGTTTTTGCAATTTATCAAGCCCACATGTAATGAATTATGGGTATGGTTACCTGTGGTCTTTTCCATGGGAGACCTACACTTCTAAATTATATTATTTCTAATTTTAAGAAATTTAGTATAAGTTTCAAATATACGTAAATTTAGTTATTTTTAATTAAGTTTTGATTGAAAAATTAATGTAATGAATATTTGAAATATTTTATCATTTTCATGTAAATATTTTGTCTATTGAGATTTATCGCTGTCAATGAATTATATGACTTTTGTTTTTGTTTTATCATCCATAACATATTGTTTCACTCTTTTGTTCTTCAATCTTCAAGTTTTGATTATTTTAATTTCTTAATCAACTCGTTCGTTCATTCTAAAGAAACAAATTAATTGGGTAGTTAGACAAAAATATAATGGAAAGACAAAAGTTAATCAAGTAGAAAAACGCAAGTAAATTTGACAAATTAGACACAAAAATACAAATATAATAATCATTTCATCTTTTAGAGAAAAATCAAACAAGTTACTTGGACCAAAATCAAAAATACATATTTTAAACACTTGATAATTTTTTATAAAAATTAAATTAAAAACATCCAAATATAATAATTAAATATAAAATAATATATAAATTATAGGCTTAATTATGTTTTAAGTCCTTCATAAATTTAAAATTTTTCAATAGAGTCTATGATAAATACTTATGATTTATTGAGTACTCAATAAATTTAAATTTTTTTAATTAAATCTATTCATTTTTACTATTAACCAGGGCTAGGGATGGCAACAGGTCGGACTAGGTACGATACTGCCTACCCGCAACCTGATCCACAACAAAAAAAATTCATTTGCTACCAAATCCACTACCTGACCCGGGTATCCATTTAAAAAATGTTCGCAAATATTTTAAAATTCGTGGGTACCCATGGATAACCGCAAATATTTTAAAAAATATATATTTTATAAATTTTTAAAATAAAATTACAAAAAAAAATGTAAAATCAAATATAAATTTAATTTAATTTAAACTTAAATTTAATTTCATCTAATAAAATATAATTTTAATTTTAATTTTTTGCAAGTAACGAGTACGGATAGTATGATACCCACACCTAACTTGTTTATAAATGAGTATTAAAATACTCGTTATCGCTACCCGCAGGTATCAACTATTTGCAGATTTTATCTGTGGATACCTACGGTCACGAGTATTTTTGCCATCCTTATATATGGCAGTTAAATGGCTGACGTGATATTATCTTCTCAAGTCAACTTGGTCACGTGTCACCACATGCCATTTTATTATTTTAAATTTTATAATGTATGATTTTATAATTTTTATTATTTTATTATTTATGATTTATAATTTCTAAATTTTTAAATTTTATAAATTTATTATTGTATAATTTTTTATTTTATAATTTTATGATTTTAATATTTTAATTCGAAATTATATAATTATAAAATTATAATTTTACGATTTTAATTCAAAATTGAAAATATATCATAATTCAAAATTAAAAAAATTATAAATTGTACAACTATAAATTATTAAATTTAAAAATTATAAAATCATAAATTATAAAATTATAAACTATAAAATTTTAAAATAATAAAATGACATGTGGTGAGCAAAGTGACCTAGCAAGATAATAACCACTTTAGTCACTTAATAGCCACATCACCCAATTAACACAAAAAAAAAAAATACAGGACTCAATTAAAAAAAAATAAATTTAGTGAGTATTCAATATACCACACAAATATAGCATGGATTCAATTGAAAGTTTTCATATTTATGAGAAATTTTAATACATAATTAAGCCTTCTTTTGTTGTCAATTTATGTGATTTTTCTACTTGAATGGTTAATGAGGATGAGCATGTGTCTAATTGGGTTTTGGATGATAACATGTACTATTTCAAAAAGTTGCAAAAAGAATTTATTCTTTTAGGATGGAAAGTGTAGATTGGGGAAACTTGATTTGATTGGATGATCCATTACCAACTAAAATTTTGCTTCTTTTGGAAATTGTTACATGGACGTTTACCTTTTGATTTGGAGGTTAAGGTTTTTAAGATTTTATAGTTTTCTTCTTTGACCTTAGTTGTTCAATTTATGAAGTCTTCTTGTAGTCATTTACTTAAAGTGATTAAAGTGACTCTCATTACTCCACTTGTTTGGATGATTCGGAGGATGAAAAATTATAGTAGATTTTTGGATCCAATTATATTTTCTTCTCTTATTTTTTAAATTGAGAAGTTAGTGCATATGACCATGAAAAAAAAATCTAAGAAGCATATGAATAATATTGTCTATGATCTTTTAGTGATAAAATTTTTCAATATTCAAACTAGAGAGGGGAGGATGGTTTTATTTATAGACATAATATGGAAAGTTTCATCTACTAATTGGTTTCAAGGTGAATATTGATGGTACAACTAGGAGTTGTCTTGGTTTAACTTCGTGTGTTTGTATTTTTAGAAGAAGTCAGGGTGAGTATGTGGGTATTTTTTTAGCTTTTTTAGGAATGCAAACTTCTATTTATGTTGTGTTTATGGGAGACATTTATGCTTTGATGACTTTCAAAGGCTTTGGTTGGAGAGTGATTCTTCTTTAGCTTGTCATGATTTTTTGAACCAATGAATGGTTCCTTGAAGTCTTAAAGGGAGATGTCATCGATGCTTACATTTTTGTAAGCATTTATAGTTCAAAGTTTCTCAAACTTTTCATGAGAAAAAAATTGTACTGATAAGTTATCTAATTTAGCTTTGATTCATAGAGAACAATATAAGTAGTTTAATTTTTTACCTGTATTTGTTTTGATTTTTTTTTTTATAATAGGTATAGTTTACCTATGTTTCGTAAAGTGTAACTTTTATCATGGATTTAGTATGGTCTCCCATGCTTAATTCTTTGTATTCTTTATATTTTTTCTTTTTTAATAATTTTTCGGCAAATGATTGATGTGTTTTGAAGTGTCAATATAATCCAGATATAAAAATTCATAATGATGCCTAACATAATCTTATTTGAACATCAACTTAAAAGATCAAAGTTCAAGATTTTTTTTTTTTGCAAATATAAATTAAAAATAACTTGACCAATTTTAATTGAAAAAATAATATAAACCAATATTAACTAAAAATTAGTGATGCAGAATTTTTGAATTATTTGCAATTATTTTATATTTAAACTTTTTTTTTGCATTTGATGGTAATTGACAAAGTTTATTTAAATGAAAAAAATTAAATTCACAAAATTTCAGCAATCTCATCCGAACATTTTTTTTTAAATAAAACAATTTAAAATAATGATAACTCAAATTCAATGTATTTAAATATTTTTAAAATTGTGAATATGTTAGAAAAACTAAGAATAAAAATAAAATGTGAACTATTAATTATGCTTTCAAATGGCAAATTAAAACTGAATGCTTTTAGCCGCCGCATTCAAAAAATTCGTACAAAATTTGTCATTTAAAAATTACAAGCACATAAAATTAAAGAATCAAAGGTTAAAATACTCCCTTATCCATGTTTTTGTTGAAAAATTTCAAATAGGTCCTAAGATATTTTTTAGTCTCAATTAGGTCCATATTTTTGAAAATGTGTAACAATTAGGCCCATTCCGTTAGTATGAGGCCCATTCCGTTAGTATGGTGTTAACGGTGTTAAGGATATGCCACGTGTCAGATTCTCATTTTTTTAATTTTTTAATTTTTTTAATTTTCTTTTTAATTTTTAATTTTTTTTTTGAAAATTATTCATGCCACGTGTCACATCAATATTGTGCCACATGTCAAGTCAGTAAGGTGACACGTGTCAAGTCATTGTTTGAATATCAATTTGGTCCATATATTTGTTATTTTAATTATATTTCAGTCCATTTTTTTATTAATTTTCAATTTCATCCTCTCTCAATTGAGATCAAATTTAACTTTTATATAAATTTTATAATGATATTTTAATTAAACATTTTAACAATATTAGGTTTATTTTATATTTTGTTTTAAAATTTTAAAATATTTATTTTAACTTGTTACAAAATTGTTTTAAATAATTTATATTTAGAGTTGGTTTAAAATTAACAATTTTATAAATTTAAATATAAAATTTTAGAACAATTTTGTAAAAAATTAAAATAAATATATTTAAAAAATTAAAAAATGGACTGAAATGTAATAAAAATAACAAATATATGGATCAAATTGAGATTCAGACATTGACACGTGTCACCTTACTGACTTGACACGTGGCACAATACTGACGTGACACGTGACATGAATAATTTTCAAAAAAAAATTAAAAAATTAAAAAAATTTATAAAAAATTCAAAAAAATGTGGAGCTGACACGTGACACATCTTTAACACCGTTAACTCTATACTAACGGAATGGGCCTAATTGTTACACATTTTAAAAAATATGGATCTAATTGAGACTAAAAAAAATCTTATGACTTATTTGAGATTTTTCAACAAAAACATGGACCACGAGAGTATTTTAACCAAAATTAAATATATGTCGTGAAATGTGTTTTTAAATGTCATGTTAGAATAAAAGTATACTTTAAATTAAACTTATACTCATGTTAAAAGAACCTAAATAAGTAAAAGTATGGCAACATGACGGCTTATCGACTAGATAAATCTTCTTCGCTGTATTGTTTTGATTAATTTGATAAGAAAAATGTGAAAGCTAAGGAAATGACATTTTGTTCAAATAAAGCTAACATTTGAAAGGCTATACAAAATCTTATAGTTGCATGTTGCATATGCTTGATTAAAGGTAAGACATTGCTAACAAGATTCAATAAAGTTTCAAGTGAAATCTTTTACTCAAATATAACATGTATAAAACATTTAAAAACCACTTTTACAACTCATAAAATTTAAAATCTTATTGTATTACTTGCATTTCACTCTACCTAATTTAATTTTATACAATGAAAAGCTCAAGCAAATAATGAAAACGAAAATAAAGATGAATTACAATCACTACTTGTACGACAAGATAGAGACGGAAAATATGAAGAATAAGAAATGTAAGCAAAAGGAGAGATAATAATGTTTTTGCTAGGAATCTATGTATAGTGTCACTTAATTAGAAACCAATAACATTCAATTGAAATAGAAAAGTAAATTAAAAACAAAATAACGTTATATCACGAGTCTTAAAAAAATTTAAATAACACAATCAACTTTTACTTGGTCATGTTAATTAAATTACTGTAAGTAACCCACATATACGCCATTACCGTCATGTAGAGGATCTAAGACTACGACCAAATTGAAACGTATTTGTCATTCCCAAACTAACGTATTTTGTGTACATGCAAAGAAAGAACTGAAAGCACGTCACAATGACAAAATTGACTATTTATCCTAAATTTTAATGTTGACCTGCTCTTGATAAACTTTAAGTAAAAGTTAAAGAACGAGGCATAAATGAAATTTTTTTGTTCGCAACTTTTTCTTCGAATTTCATAAATGAGATTCCATCGTTTTAAATGCATATGTAAACGTAAGGTTGAAATCCAAATCATACAATGTCAACCTCCAAGGATTTGATTAGACAAAAATGCATCATAAAAATCCTTAACTCTACTTCTAAATTCCAATAATCCAAAAACTCTTTAAATATTCTCCTATATGCTCTTAAATAGACTTGAAGCCAATTTCCTAAAATTTCTCACTAACCACCTTCTCAATTACCTCAACAAGACTGCAAAGCACATTCTAGAGTACTCACGAGAAAAATAAATAAATAAATAAATATTAATCATTATCTTCAACAACAACAGATTTAATACAAACATGGGACATAAAATTGAGATTAAAGAACTACCCATATAGTTTCATGATATATCTGATCCATGTGAGATACCTGAAAACAAAAAACAAATACAAGAATGTCAGCATGGAAATCAAGAGATACCAGAAAAAAAAATATAAGAAATGAAGATGGAAAAGAAAACCAACTGCCCACAATGCGGCCTTATCACTATGCCCCAGACATATAACTGCTTTATTATTTCATAAATACAGAGGAATTCACAATCTGAAATCAGGCTTCCCCTTGATTTTAGCAACAAAAAAGGGTAGTTTTACGAGGGAGAGAGAACTGGAGGTAAGCAACTGAGACAAACTGTTTGTAGTCTTGTAGAAATTACCACAAGGAATGGGGCAGTTAGAGTTACTGTCAGTTTTTGTGAAGAACCATATATTGTAACAAGAAATTGCAAGAGATTCCTTCCCTACAAGTCTTGTCCCCCTTTCCTCTCATTTCCGTACCAATAAAACAATCACCACGAAGGACCACCCCAACAGGATCATCATTTAGATCTCAGTCTGAAGTGGATTTTCTCAGCTTTCGCCCTCTCAAATTACCAGTATGCCCTCACCTAACATCCATGATAGACATATTTCTCCCTCACCTAAATAGTAGGCAGATACTAGTACACAAACATAATACATAGGTATATATACATATATACGTAATACATGTATTACACAAGATTTTGATGAAAGGTGCAGGACCTTAGAATAGCGTTTGGGTTGGGGTTGCATTGGCTAGCTAGTGTTATTATACAGGCCAGGGACCATAGGATCAAAGAAATTGGGTTTGCGTTGGCTGCTAGTGCTTGAGAGAACATTCATTGACGAACAAATTGGGTGTGTTTTTTCGATAAGTGAAACTGTCAGTGTCACGTGGTAGTTGTGCTGGTCCTGCCTAAAGGAAAACAAAAGTCCCAGACATAAAAGCAATATGATCTAAAGGTTCTGAAATCTGAACCTGATTTGGTTAGAAGTACTAGTTTACAGGGATAGTTTCTTCCTGCAACTCCAAATGTTTCTTCCTGCACCCCATATAAAAAAAACTTGGCATTGTGTCCTTTCTTCGGATTACACAATCCAAAAGCTAAAAATGATTAAGTAAAAAAAAAAAAGCTTTCGGATTGTACAATCCGAAAATCATTTGACTTCCAGATTGCACATTTTAAAAGTCATTTTCAGCTTCCAAATTGTGCCATCCCAAAGGGTTTCTTTTCAGTTAAAAAAGTCATCCAAATTGCACAATCCAGAAAGGGTAAAATAAGAACTTTTTCAGATGGGCGTGCAGGAAGAAATATATGGAGATGCAGGAAGAAGCTGCAGTTAACAGGTTGTTGTGTTGACATTTTGATTGCCGCTTGGATCCTTTCTCTCTTGGAGTGACTTCCCCAATTTCCAATTCCAAATTAAGAGGATACACGAAGTTAAAAATGAAGCACTAGACACCCAAATCCACTGCAACACCTCATGGATTCACATATTTTCTCATTACTCAACAAAGAAAGAAAATAACTAAATATGGCCACACAACAATGTACCGAGACATCTGAACATGTACACTTCTTCGTTTATAACTATTAAATTAAAATTATCCTTCAAAAAATAGTTACCTATCGCTTCTTATCTATCCTAATATAAAAAGTGATCAAGGATGGTATAGATCTCTAGCAAGCAGATGGAGGCTGCTGTATCAAATAACAAGAGACACTGACAAACCTTTGTCTTACACTGTACAGTACACTAATTAATTAAAATCCATGTATCATATTCATTCATTGTTGGGAATGATATAGGTATCCCGGAAATGATTTCAGGTTATCCCAAAGAAGAAAAACCTCCGCAGGTTTATTATAGAAAAAGGAAAGGGTTACTAAGGGTGAAGCTTGTAATTGCTTGTACACAGGGTAGGGTAGCTGAGAGCTTCTTAAAAGCTTGATGTAATACCTATAAACAGGCCATATATTTTAGAAATAGGAGAGTTTTGGACGTATTAACTGTTTTTACTGAACTAATGTCTAGTTTGAGAGGAGAGGCCTCCTTGGGTACGAATGTACTTTTCTTGTTTTTCTTTTCAATAAAGATAAAGAGATCATTTCAGATATTAAAAGTTAGGTTAAATATGTTATTGGTCCTTTAACTTTTAGTGAAAATTGGAATTAGTCAATCTTTGAAACTTTGACCCAATTTAGTCTCCCAACTTTACAAATGCATGGATTTAATCTTTTTAACCAAATTTTGTTAAATTTATTTGACGTTTTAAACACGTTTCATGCTAGTATTTGAGTTGTTTATACCGTTTGACACATTTCTGCTTCAATGTTAGCTCAGAAACATGTTTGAAATGTCAAATAAACTTAACAAAATTTGGTTCAAAAGAATAAATTCACGTTTTTTTAAATATGAGACTAAATTGGTCAAAGTTTCAAAGAGACTAATTCCAATTTTTATTGAAAATTAAGGGACAAAAACATATTTAACCCATTAAAAGTTTCTTCCCCTTATTCTTTGAGATATCTAAGTTCTTATGTTAGAGTTTCTCTCTACTTCTATATTGTAACTTGGTCACACACACACACACACACACACACATATATATATATATATATAGTCAATATGAGATCTTCAACACACCTCATACTAAGGTTCGGATACTAAGGATCAGACATCTCAAGCACAAGACTAGATATTTGTAAATGGCATGCTATGCCAACAAACCTTATCAGGACAAGTTTTGATACTGTCTGAGAAAGTGAATTTAAAATCTAATTCAATATTACAAAACTGGATGGCAAAGTGAGGTTTATGCCCACCTGTGTACTATAATTTAATTTGACCATATCTCAAATAGAGGTGAGATTTCTAATACTAATATCAAAAAAAGCTGAAAGCAAAACAATATTCTGCAAGTTTGTAAACAGCCTCTCAATCAAGAAGGCATCAGGAAAAGGGGAAATGTTAAGGTTTTTTTAAATCAAAAAGTGATTACAGATATTTTCCATTGTGTACTACAAAGACAGAAAACAGACATTATAAATCAATACCATGTTGCTTTGTATGTTGGTTTCCTTTCAAGATTTCTTTGAAACACTAGAGATAAGCAAAACAATACTTAGCAATTAGCATGCTAAGCGGAATATTAATATAGTTCCAGCCTTCCCCACAAAAAGAATAGAGCCAAAACATTATAAACGTCACAGACTGATAAACTTCAAATCTCAACCATAAAAGACTTGTAAATAAAGCAACTAGCATGTTAACCCACCATCACTTAGCACTAGTAAAGCAAGAAGAAAAATAAATGCTTGGTTAACTTCAATTTCAATGGCAGTGTCTCAACCATAATATGAAGAATATCCTAATTAAGCAGTGTTTGGTAAACATTATTCAAACAAAATGATGCAAATTAGACCGTTGAGCACGGAAAAACAAGATCCTAAATGATTGATACTGAGACTCACTCTAGAGTACGTTAATTCTGAATGATGTGACAGCAAACTCCCTAATTGCCACTTATAGTTAAGCATCAAGCATATCAGCCTGTAACAGTCACGGATTAAGCCTCTAGAAAATATATCCAAAACGAACTAAAGGTAGAAGCAGATCCATAGTATCTTATGACATCTATCATTCCTTCCAAACCGGTAAGGAAGAACATCAAAATAGGAAAATCAAAATCAACGAGAACTAAAATAGTCCACAAAGCAGAAGACACAATCAAAATCATCAAACCCTAGGACCAAAAATAAGAATGCGATGAGAAAGTTAATGAGTATTTTGAAATTAGAGAACTGAATGCCATTGGGTGTGAAAATGGGTGAGTAGGCAAAATTCATCGAGTGCTGCATTCTCAGAGGGTGGAAGAGTGAGAAAGGTGGTTTTGAAATGACTGATGAGTATCTATGATAATGAAAGTATCCACAAGAGAGAAATGGTTACTATTCACAACTCAATATAATTGTATGACGAGTATAGATGAAGGAGTAATGGTTAACTGAGGAATCAGCTAGTAAAAGGCGGCAAAATTCTAGAGATTGAATTTTCTTTATTTACTAAAGTAGTTAGTTTTTCTAGAAAAAGTATTTTTTTTTTTTTACATAAAAAGATATTCACACGGTGCCTCATCATAATTTGGTACAAAAATGTCTTAAAGAGCAATTCATTTGTCGTGGTAAAAAAGTAAATTATTAAAACAAGATACATATTTGTGCTCTCTAGAGCCTAAAGCAGAAACACTAAGCATTCAGCAGAGGATTATATTAAGTACACAAAATACCAAAAGGAACAAGGCGATAAAAAGTTCTTATTAATTCTCAACCAATCCTGAAAACATCATATTAAAACCAATTCTTGAGAAACAACTGACAGGACATATATATAACATTTGGGAGTGACACAACAGTCAGGTGCAAAGTCGCTCACCTGTACAGTTATCAATTTGTGATTGAGCAGTTTAAACAAACTTGTCAATCTTCATCATCAGAGCTGACATCATCGCTACTATAGTCACTAGTGTCACTTCCTCCAAGGTCCAAATTAACTGGCTGCACTTGAATAACTTCTGGTTGTTTGGGCTGAGGAATGTGAGGTTGCATTTGTTGCTCTGCAAATCTCGGTATTTGAAGAGAGTCCATGGGAGGCAATGGCACAGGATCCCCTGGTTTCCACCCAGGCGGGGGCAGTGGCAAATCAATAGGCAACTGGACAGGCATCCCCGGCTTCCAACCAGGTGGCACTGGAGGCAGCATTCCTTGAAATGCAGACAAATTCGGAACTGTATTAGTACCCATCTGTGATGGAGGCTCAACAATAGCTTCAACAATTTTATCCTTGGACTCGACTTCTTTAGGCAATCCAACATCAAGGTCGGCAAAATTATACAACTGAGAAGCTCTCATTTGCTCTTCTTGCGGTGCAGGTGGCAATGCACCACGAAGAGGAGCTTGGCCGGCTCCAAATTCCGGAGGTGCAAAGGTGGTGTAGCTTATCTTGTGGGCATACGATAATATATCTGACAGCTTCAACTGAGAAGAGACAGTTGATGAAGTCATGGAATCATCATCTCCAGATTTCGATCGCTTGGAGCGGCGATAATCAGAGTAATCATCGACAAGGATGTCTAGGCAGCACTCAGCATCTTTGAGTTTGTTGGAAAATGCAAGTAGCATTGAGTCTTGGGAACGAATTTCACGGTCCATCTTCTGCTTGGCATCTTGAAGGTCAAGAATCTCTTGGAGTTCGGCAACAGCTTCGAATATTTGGGTTTGGAGAACAGTAAAGAGGGAAATTATTTCTTTTACAGTGGACGGAGAAGCGTCAAGCGGGGTGGATGAATGAGACGAGAGGAAAGTTGGAATGGATCCACGGAAGGCAGTGACCCAAAGAGACCGGTTAGGGGAAACTTCAAAGAGCTTGGAAGTTAAGGAAGCCATTTGGAGAAGAAGTGCTTGGGCTCTGGGAAGGGGTGGGAGGAGTGATAGAAGAGCAGAAGAAGGGGTTGACGAGTTGCGGTCTTGGGGTTGCTGGGTCTGTGTTGGAGGGAGCTTTGGCGGGGTAGGGTTCGGAATTGAAGGAGAATTAGGGTTTGCGAGGCCTAGTCTAGCAGGGGACTGCACAATTTGATGTTGAATCATCTTGTGTACCTGGAAAACAAATTTCTATGAAGGGATGAAAAAAGGTTATTCAGTAGGTTGAAGCGTATTCACCAAATCACGAGGCATAGAAGCATTACTCACTGCAGAAACACAAGCGGGACACTATCCTCTAACAGTTACAGGGGTTTTACACGCTGACCTTTGCTCAAAATCCTTTAAAAAAAAAAACATCACCTGCAAAAAGTTTTAGTACAGTCAAAATATAGGATAATCAATTCAATGTTAAAAAGGGTAAATTCAAGCATCGGCTGCAATACAGGATCATAAGTTATAAGGAACAGGGATCATAACTAATGAACACGGGTACTTCACATAGCAACACATAATGGACGTTATAGGCAAAACTCATTCAAACTCTCCAATTAATTTTACACACGGGTATCATTGGCAATCAGAGTACGAACTCGTCTACCTTGATGAGTAACGGAAAGGGAAAAATGGAGGAATCACGAGAACCTAAAGGTGCATTGTAGCGAAGTGAAGGGAAATTGAAATTCAGCAAACCCTAAAGAATGATAATAGAAGAAGCAGCATAATCTCCTAGATAGATCTAAAGCCTGTTCCCCCAGAGTGTGGCAATTTTTTTATTATAATAAGGTCCTTTATTCCTTTTGTATTACAATTTAGTCCTCTAATAACAATTTTGAAAAAAAATATATAAATATATATATATATGGTAATATTTATTTATTATATATATATATAATAAAACAAATTGATTGATTTTTTATAATTTATGAAAATACTTAAAAGAATTAACTAAATTATATAAATTTATGTCTTATTTATATAATTATTTTTATAAGATTAAATATTACAGAAGATTTTAAAATTATAATTAATAACTTGAAAAAAAATCAAATTTTCGTTATTTTATTCAATATTTTAACAAATAAATATTTATCATATCAACATATTGTAAACACACGGTTCTAATAAATTAATATAACCTTTCAAATTGTTTATCACTATTACAAAAGAAACTTTTAATATCAGTTATTTTTTGACATAAAAGAATAATTTTGATAACCTGATGTAGAAAATGAATAGTTTTTTAACATCAAATTGTATTTAATGTAAAAAGTAAGTCTTATAATATCAATTAGTATTACAATTGATTATATATAACACAAAGATATTCAATTTATGAGATTAATTAATGTCGTGGACTTATTAACATTTAGTTATGATTGATTAACTTGTGTTATTTAAATTGTTTATATTGTACTCTTTGAGTTGGATTCGTTGGATTGTCTTTTATATCTATAAATAGATATTTTTTCTCTTGGTAATGACACATAGAAAAACATATAGATAAGTTGTTCTCCATTCTCTTTATTGTGTTGGGAATCCAATTGTGAGTCTAAGTCTCACATTGAGTAAAATTGAGAAAGTTGAGGAGCACCATATAAGGATGAAGATCCATAAACTCATTGTTTTAAGTTTTGGGTTAAGAGTGGTGTCAATCCCTTATGTGTGAGTTGGATTCATATCTCATTGGTGTTAGATCTCTCCGGTGATCCTCCCTTGAAAGACCCAACAATGGTATTAGAGTATGGGGTTAGCTTAAGAAAGGGACACACACATGAGAGGAATATTTTTGGGAATTCAAGTGTGAGTCTAAGTCTCACATTGAGTAAAATTGTGAAAGTTGAACATCATATAAGGATGAAGACCCATAAATCCACCGCCTTAACGTTTTGGGTTAAGAGTTGTGTCAATCCCTTGTGTGGGTTAGGCTCATATCTCATTGGTTGTGAGAGGCTTTGGTCAAAATAAGGGTATTGATTTTGAAGAGATATTTTCACCAGTGGCTAAAATTGCAGATTGAGAAAGAGCTTGTATGGGCTCAAACATGCTCCAAGGCAATGGTATAGAAAATTTGATTCCTTCATGATGGATCATGGGTATGATAAAACTTTTTCTGATCATTGTGTTTTTGTGAAGAAATTTCCTAATGAAAAATATATTATTCTCTTGCTCTATGTTGATGACATGTTGAATGTTTGTCATGATAAAAATGACATTCAAAGTCTTAAAAGAGAGTTGAGCAAGTTCTTTGCAATGAAGGATTTAGGTCTTGCTAATCAAATTCTTAGCATGAAAATTTTTCGTGAAAGGACAAATGGAAAATCGTGGCTATCCTAGCAAAAATATATTGAAAAGGTATTAGAGAGATTTAATATGAAAAGTTCTAAGTCTGTTAGCACTCCACTTGCAGGTCACTTCAAGTTGAGCTTAAAGGATTGTCCTACAAATGAGTATGAGAAAGAAGAAATGCAAAATATTTCATATTAATCTACAGTTGGTAGCTTGGTGTATGTCATGGTGTGTACAAGGTCAGACATTGCTCATGTTGTTGGTGTTGTGAGTCGTTTCCTTGCTAATCCTGGAAAAGAGCACTAGCAAGTTGTGAAATGGATACTTAGGTATCTCAAATGTACTTTTAGAGTTTGTTTATGCTTTGGAAGTGGTGAGCATGTGTTGAATGGTTACACAAATGCAGACATGGTTGGTGATGTGGATTCTAGAAAATCTACTTATGGCTATATGATGACTTTTGTAGGGGGAGTAGTGTCATGGCAATCTAGACTACAAAAATGTGTTGCTCTATCTTCTACAAAGGCATAATATATTGCTATTATAAAAGCTGCTAAGGAACTCTTGTGGATGCAAAAATCCTACAAGAGTTGGGATTATCACAAGAAAAATGTGGTGTATTGTGATGGTCAAAGTGCAATCCATCTTAGCAAGACCTCAAATTTTCATTCAATGTCAAAGCATATTGAAGTCTGATATCATTGGATATAGGATGGATTAGAGATGAAGCAACTGTCATTAGAGAAAATTCATACTAATGAGAATGGGTCAGATAAGATGACATAGATCTTACCTGTAGGAAAATATGTTATATGCAAGGAGAAAACCAATTTGGTTGACTATGGCCCCAATTAATTTGTGAGGGGGAGATTATTGCAGGTGACATCAATTGTCCTGTGGCAAAGGCCAAGTGGACCGGGTCACAATCGAATCGTGGTGCTTGGGCTGTTACACTCTTAACTAAAAAAATTTGTGTCCTGACTATTGGTTATAGCTTTTGGTGGCTTAGTGGTAAGCGTTCGATCCTAACAATTGGTATCAAAGCCAAGGTCACGAATTTGATTCTTAGTGAACAATTCTTAAGGGTAGATTGTTGCAGGTGGCATCAATTGTCTCATGGCAAAGGCCAAGTGGGTCGGGTCACAATATATATATATATATATATATATATATATATTTATATATATATAT